>Ga0209107_10000542_pt1 | contig 21814 bp, 44 predicted proteins | sample LakErihyJuly2011_2_FD_187460 | JGI IMG/M metagenome (GOLD analysis project Ga0209107, IMG submission 187460) | Freshwater microbial communities from dead zone in Lake Erie, Canada - CCB hypolimnion July 2011 (SPAdes) (version 2) | ecosystem: Environmental > Aquatic > Freshwater > Lentic >...
ATTCAATAACGGATTTGTGTAAATTAGGGGCAAAATACCCCACAGATAAATCACCATACGCAACTGAAAATTATAACACACCAAACGGTAGTGGTCATAGACATCCGTACACTTCAGTTTATAATTTTTTATTCTCATCATTAAGATATCAAAAAATTAAACTAGCAGAAATTGGTATATTAGATAATATGTCAATGGTTTGTTGGAGAGAGTATTTCCCAAACGCAGAGTTATTTGGATTTGAATATAATCAAAAATACCTAAAATTAGGTATAGACGCAGGATTACATAACACGACATATGATTTTATAAATGTAAAACTTGAGAAATCAATTGAGGAATGTTTATCTAATCATGGGAAATTTGATATTATTATGGATGATAGTACTCACGTTTTCGAAGACCAAATTAGATTTTGTAATATTGCTTACAAATATTTAAATGAGGGTGGTATGTTAATAATCGAAGACATCTTCAGAAATGAAAGTGAAGAAAAATATAAAAAAGGGTTAAGTGAGATTAGTAAATATTTTTCAACAATGACATTTGTATTAACAGAACACAAATTACTGTATTCACCAGGATGGAATAACGATAAACTTCTAATTTTATTTAGAAACAATATAATATAACTACATGTATCTTAATATAATAACCCCGTGTAGCAGACCTGAAAATCTGCATCAAATATCTAAAAGTATTAATATTCCAAAAGAAGATTACAGATGGATTGTTGTTTTTGATTCATTAACTTTGCCCGACAAAAGTTACATACCCGATAATTGTGAATACTATGTACATAAAGACCCAAACAGTAAAGTAGGGAATGCGCAACGAAACTTTGCATTAGATTTAGTAAAAACGGGACACATTTACTTTAACGATGATGATACGACATTACATCCCGAATTATGGGACAATATCAAAGATTGTGATGAAGACTTTATAAGTTTTAAACAATCGTTAATTAGTGGTAAAATAAGATTAATAGGGAAAACAATACAAATTCGACAGATTGATAGTCATAATTTCTTACTCTCAAAGAATTTAGTAGGAGATACACGATGGAAATTAGATGTTTATGAAGCGGATGGATTCTTTGCCACTGAATGTTATGAGAAGGTAACAAGAAAAAAATACATAGATAAAGTACTATCAATATATAATAGATTAAGATATCCAATAACAGATTAAAAAATGTAATGAAACACTCTAATCATTCATTACGTATATTTCACCTACTATCGTATCATTTAAGTATATTTCCGTATCATTACGTATATTTCACCTGATTATGTATAAATAAAATAGTTTTTTATATAAAAAAAATCACTATATTTGTATTATGAAAAAAATTATAATATTACTACTTCTATTAACAGGAAGTCAATTCGTTAAAGCAGAATCAAAACCAATACTCACAATAGAGTGTAAGTATTCAAATGCCTCGGACACAACTCACTTTGTTTATCTAAAAAATGATAATGAGTTTTGTTGTAACTTTATTCTCACAACAAGTTTAGATTATTGTGAAGATATTACTTTAATCAAACACACAAAGACAGGTGTTGTTTTAGGTACATTTTACGGAAAACCATCTAAAGAATTTATTATGACTATCTGTAATAAGATGGGATATTTAGACCAAGACAAAGTTGATAAAATAGCAGAATCAATATTAAAATTTAACACAATTGAGTTAGAAACATTAAAGAAAAATGCTTATCTTATTACCGATGAAGAAAATAATTAATTTTACCCCAACGGGTACGCAGACAACAAGAAGCAATTCATTGGCACCATTAACACCAAGTGAAATAATTGATTCGGTTCATGAGGCAAATGAGATTGGTATATCTATCGTTCATCTACATGCTAGAGATGAGGTTACATTAGAAAACACTTACAAGAAAGAAATATATCAAAAGATTATAGAGGGGATAAAGAAGTACTGTCCTGAATTACTAATTTGTGTATCACTTACGGGAAGAAACTTTCCTGAGTTATCTCAAAGGTCTGAGGTATTACAGTTATATCCTGACATGGGTTCACTAACCATGTCATCATTAAACTTTCCATCAGGGGCATCTGTTAACCAACCTGATATGATATTATCATTAATCAATGAGATGGATAAATACGGAGTTCAACCTGAGATTGAATGTTTTGACTCAGGTATGTTGAATTACACCAATTACATTATTTCAAAGAACTTATTAAAACCGCCGTATCACATCAATGTTATTTTGGGTAACATATATAATGGTCAATGTGATTTACCAACACTGTCAACTATTAAATCAAATATCCCGTCAGATTCTTACGTTTGTTTAGGTGGAATAGGTTCACAACAGTTAAAGAGTACTACATACGGACTATTAGACTTTGACGGTATACGTATTGGGTTAGAAGACAACCTATATTACAAAGATAAGGAAAAAACCACAAACACTGAACTATTAAAAAGGGTTCATAGAATAATGGATGAGTTTAATATGACACATTATACATCAAATGAATTAAGAGACAAAGGATATGGCAACAAAGTTATTAATATTAGGTAAAGGGGATAACATCATAACAATGATATTAGATAATTTGTATTCACATAATACAATGCAACCTGATATTCATATCTATAATAATTTGAGTCTACCAATACTAAACACATTCGAGCATGATAAGTTCAATATTAAAGTATTTGATGAGGTCAATATGGATGATTACGACCTGATGACTCTTGGTGTATATCAACCATTACACAAAAGAAAAATTGTGGAGACATTAAATCCTGACATTAATAAATTCATGAATATAATACACGATGGTTTAGACATCTCCTACACGAGTAAACTTGGTCGTGGATTACTAATCAATTCAAAAGTATCAATTGCAGCACATACAACCATAGGGGACTTTGTATCAATCAACAGACACGTTTCCATTGGTCATCACACAAACATCGGTGACTATTGTTCCATTAACCCAGGAGTTAATATTGCGGGGAATGTAACCATAGGTGAAGGAACAACAATAGGGATGGGAACAAACATCTTACATACGGTAAAGATAGGGAAGAATTGTATCATCGGAGCAGGCTCGGTCGTAACAAAAGACATTCCTGATAACGTAGTTGCATACGGCTCACCCTGTAAAGTAGTAAGGGGGTTTTAAGTCAGCCACACAAAGACAGATAATTAACCCTAACTAACGTGGGGGGTTTTTATTTTATGGTAATGAAACACTCTAATCATTCATTTCATCCTACCGTTCGTAAACTCACTACGGATTCCATTCATAATTAGATTCTTCCATTACGTATCATTAAGTATATTTCTCGTAGTATCGTATCATTTAAGTATATTACCGTATCATTACGTATATTTCCCATACATGATGAGGTTCTTATGTATAAATTATCCATTTTTCTATACATTGTAAATTTATACCCGATAGGGACATTTATTTGTAAAAATAGGGGTTTTCTTAAATAATTAACCCGATAGGGTATATTTCCCCCATATACATGTGGACCCCCGATTACTAAGGGACATTTATCTGAGGGACATATAGTATACTCTTTATGGTGTTCATCTCTAAAGGATGTTCATTTACAATGAACAGGTAAATTAAATGAACATTCATAGAGTATAAGTTTTTTCTATGGTAACTTATCATTCATATCAGTCTTGTGAGGTTTAACCTGACTACAGTGATACAAAACATAAGTTCCACTTATTCCCACTATAGTATGTCGTTATGGTATGTCAGACTTAGGGGGTCACTTGAGGGGTAACTTAGGGGGTAACTTGGGGGGTGTTATATATCCCCTGACGGGTCGTTGAAGTAATAATCCTAACACACTACGTGTTTCACCGCTCTATGGACCATAACGTACATTATTTGCTGGGATATATGTATACCTAAAAAACTGGTTCTGTAGGGGTCTACAGAGGGGAAAAAGTGGTCATCAGTATAGCGTAGTGACCATAAGTGGTGGTAAATTGTGGGGGAATGTGTATAGTATAATGTGGTAGAAAGTGGGTGAGGGGATTATCCCCATCGACAAACGTAACTGACATTCTGACAATTCCTAATTTTTTAACACTTATTTTTCAAAAAAAGTTATCAACAATCCCCTCTGACATAGTGTCATGACCAATGTTAATAACTTTTAGTAAATAAAGTTATCAACAATTAACTGTACCATTTTGTACCATGTATTATATTTATAAACAAAGAGTGTTAATAAAATGTATTTAGAAAAGTTTTCAACAAAGATATCCCTAACAGAACATGGGTATGATATAATCTATAGTGAAGGAGAATTCACAGGTACTGTAAGTTACGTAAGGTATGTGAGTGAAGTGGGTAGAGTGATGAAGGGGAAACCTGTATACCTTATGACCAACTCAGACATGGGGGACATTATAGAATGTGTGCATCAGAAATCCCCACTATCAAGTGAGGACTTCACGACAATGAACATGGAGATTAGAACTCACTCAAGAACTCTCATCGATGAGGTTATTTCCCAAAGGGGTCCTCAGAAATAATATGTCGTCTCCAAAACTTTAGGAACCTACTGTCCTTCTTAAGATGGGGGACAACTAAGAACTCCACAACATACACGGTCCCAAGGAATGACAGACCAACAACAACGGTAATCAAATAATATTTCATACTAACAATATTTACGTAACTCAGATAATAATCTACGGTTATGAATTATTTCATTCGCCCTAGCCTCAATCTCAAAAGGGTGTTTGTCGTAACCATACTTGTCCAACATCTTACCGTACTTAGTACGACATGGTTGTAAGTAGTGTGTATACTCATGAACAAATACTCGGGTGAAATCCCCCAAGGTCTTAAGGTTGTCATAGTATAAACTAATCTGATTATCCACAGGACAGTAAAGACCATAGTACTTTTCCTCGAAGGGGTTCTCTTCAACAACAACACTTAACTTATACTTCTTACGGTTGTTCACCCCAAGGTTATGTACACAGTATTCCTTACACCCTTTAATGATGTGCTTCAACTCCTTCTTGTTAAACATGTGTAAAGGGGTTGACGAGTATAAACCTAATAATGAATATAGAGACTTTATCATAGAATACAAAGATACAAAATATTCCCCATTCCACCAAATAATATTGGGGTAAAATAAATACATATTCTTTTGGCAGTGTCAATTCTTTTCCGTACCTTTGTATTGTCGGTGGTTAAGTCCGAGACGGGTTCGAAGGGTACGGTCTTCGCAGAGGGTAGACTCCAGCCTGCCTTATACTTTCCCCCATGTCAAACTATAAAGCATCATGCTAAGTTACGGATAAATTATGACACTACCAAATTTCCCCCCACTTATTTATCAACATGACAGACTGACTGTTCATAACTTTATTTGTATATGTCATTGTTTTTACATCACCCCATTAGAGACCCTCTAAGACAAGGGGGACCGTAGGGGTCAAAACTAAAGGACTCCCCCCTGATAATACCACCCTGACCCCCTCCATACGGGGGGTACCCCTCCCCTCCCCCGTATCCCCCCTCCGTATATGACATAATGACAGGTCAAAAGGGGGGATAATCCCTTAAATAAAGTATTTGTAAAAAAAAACCTATATAAAATTTTTGGAAAATTTTGGTATTTATTAGGAAACAATATACTATGGGAAAATTTGTAATTACCGAAGATGAGAAGAAACATATACAGGGACTGTATGAACAAAGTGCTGAGTTCTTTAACAGTAAAGATACGTATACACCATTAATAGGGTTCTTAGTTAAGTTGTCAGAAAACGGTGGAACTAATAAAGGAATAGAGGATATGGTTGCCGTTAAAGAATTAAGAATATACTTAGAATCTTTACGTGATGGAATCAAACCCAAACCATTAAGTAAATCTGCGGAAATAGTTAAGAACTATGTAATGACTGAGATTAAGAAGTTATCGGGGGAAGAATTATCTTATTTAAAAGATATTGGTCAAACAACAAAAACTAAGATGTAATTTAAACCCCCTCCAATAAGAGGGGTTTTTTATTTTAGGACAAAAACCTATATAAAATTTTTGGAAAATTTTGGTATTTATATATTATGGAAAAAGGATTTGAGAAACTTCTTAAGAAATTGTTGTTAGAAAAGTATCCGATTTATTTGGATGTCCATGTTTCCGAATCGGGAAAGTATACCCCTAATAAAAGAATTTGTTATGAGGTATTTCTTATTATTTTTGATGAATATTATGGAACATCTTGGAGTACAAAACAAATTGATGAGGTTAAAGAATATGTTAATACTCTTGCAAAATATATGGATATAAATATTTGTGGGGTTTATCATGAAGTTGTTAATGAGCAAGAATGGGAAGAGATGAAATTACCTATTAAAAATTAAACCCCTCCAATAAGAGGGGATTTTTATTTTAGGACAAAAACCTGTAAAAAAAATTTTTGGAAAATTTTAGTATTTATCAGTATGGATTATACTATATCACCTAAACAGTTAGACAAAATCATTAAACCTTTTTTTGATAAGGAATTTAAAGACGCTAAATGGGGTGAACATAGTGATACTTTTGGTTCTGATACATGGTATGGGTTTATTAATCAGGATGGAGTACTGTTAGTTGGTTATCCCTTACATGATACTGACACCTACTACACTAACGGACAATACTTCTCCAACATGTGGGATTTGTTCAGTGTTAAAGCTCCTGACTTTAATGAATCACTCGGTAGATATATTAATAAGAACTATGGTTGTGAATTTAAAAAAATTTTCTAACTATATATTATTATGGATAGTCACACATTTTTTATCACAGTAATTGTGATTGGTGCTTTCTCATTAGGTTATTTCTTAGGAAAGAATGATGAGAAACGAAATTAATCCCTCCCAATAGAGGGGTTTTTTGTTTATAGAAGTATTTAATAATAAATTAAAACATTATGAGGAAAATTATAAGATTAACAGAAAGAGATTTAACAAGAATGGTTAAACGTATCATTAATGAAAAATATGATGAATTGAATCTATTCCTTATAAGAAGGTCTGATTTTATTAATGAACTTATAGAGAAGAATATTAAAGAGGTTGAAGAAGATGGGACTTTGTTTAGTGACGAATTTGAATTTGCCGACAACATTATCAATTGGGTTGTTCAGGATATGAAACTACCTGAGCATATTGATGAGAATGAAGTTATTGATTACATAAAGGATAACCAAGGTGAATACATATTATCACAATACACTGAAGTTGACGATGAATGGGATGACGAAGATTAATAATATCTAAAGGGAAAAATATACTCAAATACTGAAAAAAAATTTCCAGAAAAATTTTGACAAATTCAGACTATTGTTTATCTTTATAAAAAAGTTAAGGTGAGTGATGAACTATGGTGTGAGTACAGTGGAATGCCTTCCCCCATGGCATATATGGATTGTGAAAAGTGTAAGGAATTAGTTAATAATTGTACGTGTATGATAAACGAGGAAATTGACAACTCCTACGAGGAGAGTAAAATACAGGAGTTAGAGGGTAAGATTTTCGAAATGGAATCTATTCTAAAAGACCATAGAGATAAGGAAAGAATTTATCAGGAGATACTATCTGATATTAACAGTTCCATTATAGACTTATTCAAGAGAGAACAGGAGAATATCCGATTCAACTTGGGGGAAGTAACTGATTACCGTCAGTGTATGATTGGAATGAAAGAGTATATGGATAATATTAAATCTGTGTATAAAGGAAAAATTAAATTTTAAGGTATGAAAAACATTAGAGAAGAAATTAAGATTAAAGGTAGTGGGGGTGTTTACGATTTGTTTGATAATGTAATCAAGGGTTCGTTTAATATTACCGATGAGGAGTACGACTATATTGCGGGGGAGGCCTCGGATGAGGACTTGAATATTTTTGTAGACGGGATTGGTGGAGTTAATACCCCTCCAACGTTTGGTGACAAACGTAGAGCGTTAGAAGTACGTGATAAGTACTTGAAGATGTTCCGTGACAGTAAGGTCGTTGTGGACACACCTACTCTATGTGCTTGTCACCCCGACAATGGTGGGGACGGTACTTGTCAGTGCGATTAACTTGTTCCTATGAGAAGGAAGATTCAGTCTTTGGTTTTTATACTTGAGTTATTTTGGAATAAGTTTAAAAAAAAACGAAAATCCATTTGGGATTTATAAATAAATTCGTATAATTAACCAAAACAAATATATATTATGAATGAAGTAATGATGGAAGAGCGTTCTATGGCAAAAGAGTACAGACAAAGCAAAACGGATGCTCTTAGAGAACATCAGATTACCCTACGATTTCTATCTGTTGGTGTAGTCGTAAATGTTGGATGTAAGGAAATTGCGTTCACAACCATTAAAGAGGCTATGGAAGCCGTTAACAAATACGTTGAATCTCCTTATGAGGAATCTAAACGTTGGAGAGAAATCTTCGAAAACCAAGACTAAACTAATTTCCCCCTTCTTATGTTGGGGGATTTTTGTTTTCCGTATATTTATATCTTAAAGATATACTATGTTTTCAGAAGGCGGAATTGTAATGATAATGGGAATCCTATTGGGTTTGTCTGTAATAGGCGGGTCAGTCTATTATGTTAATAAAATGTTTGCAACACATACACAGGAAATATTGGTTCGATTTATCTTACTAGTATTCACCTCGTTGGTTGCGTTGTTCGTTGTTGATAAGGTAATAGCTTGGCAGGTTAAGTTACTCAGTGACGAACAAAACACTCAGTTATTCGATTTGATTAAAACATTGGTGCTTATGATTTTCTCTTATTACTTCGGAACAAAGGAAGGTGTTGAAACTAACGGAGACCAAAACAAAAAAGATAAATAATTCATACTTTTGAAGGGGCAGTATAAACCGAACCCGACTTCGTCGGTATTTTTTTCGTCCCGCCGTCCCCGACCCTTCGGGATTTTATGGTTTACTATAAACTGTCTACTGTAAACAACTTAGTGACTCTCATAAAAAAGGACCCCACCCCGCCGCGATTTTAATTGTGTGCGGTATTTATAAATAAAAATATGACAATGAAGAAAGTTATGAAATTAACCGAGTCTGATTTAATTAGATTGGTTAAACGAGTTATTAAAGAAGAAGGTGAACCAAACACTGATAGGTATATGTTCTTTTCTAATTTAGAACAAATGAAAAGACAGTGTGAATTACTATTAAAAATGGACCACCAAGAAATTGAATCTATTTTGGACAATGGACATGATTGGGCTCAAGACCATATCTCTGAAGCTAAAAATAACATGGACCAAGTTTTCGACTTTATAATGAACGAGACGGAAAATTATGACGGTGAAGAAGAAATGTAATTTAAATAGTTTATTTAATACAACCTTTAACCTATATTTAAAATAAAAAAACCTATGAAAAAACTATTATTATTATTTATTACGGCAACTATGTTATTTAGTTGTAACACAACAACAAAAACTGAAACAGTGGAAGATATTAAATCTGATACTATTGTAAAAATACACCAAGGGTCTTTCGCGTTTTGTGGTGCATCGGCCGCCTTACCTACAGGAAGAAAGATTGTAGTACAAGGAGTTGAATACTACGAAGGTTGTGCAATTTGTCCTGTATTAGAAGGACCATCTCTTTCCAATTTAGCAATGGAAGGTGTAAGTGAAACTTACGGTGAATTCAATGTGAATAAAAACTTCCAAACTCCTGACGGAACACCTAATACTGTTTGGTCATTATTTTGGTACTACGGACCAACAACTACTATACCTCAATTTAATCCCTCAACTAAAGAATGGGAAATGATGACACCTGAGAATAGAACATTTATAATTAACTTAGATTCTCCAAGTACAAGTGAGAGTAATATGTTTGCAATGCCAGGTATTGTTTTCGACACAACATCTACAGGTATTGTACTTGCTAAAGTATACGGGCCTCTTAATGAAGCGGCAGTTCCATTACGTAAAGCAGTTCCTGTTAAAAACGGACAGACTTCAGTAACGGCTGCTAAAGTAGGATTCCCCTACCCTGTTGGAACACCTGTTCCTGTGGCAGAATACAGTAAAGAACTTCAGAAACAAAAAAAAAACTAATTAAACTTTAAACAATATTTTAAACCCCCTTCATCACGTTGGGGGTTTTTTTATTCATTTATTTTCCGTATGTTTATATAAAAAAAGTATATGAGTGATACTGAAGAAATGTTAGTTGGTGTTGGAGTACTTATGATGGTAGTTTTTATACCACTTATAATTGCATTTACAACTGATTTTAGAAAGAAAAAATAAATTATGGAGTATACTGTGTGTATTACCGTTGCAGATAGAGAAGACGGAAGAACAAGTGTAAATCTATCAACCCCACCTGAACAACCAACACTAACTATTAGTGAAATGGCTAAAATATTGTCAGGAGGAATATCTCTATGCGTTGGATTGTGTGAAAAAGAAGGTCTTGTGAAGGACTATGAGTTGATGCAAGAGATAATTGACTACTTAAACAACGAATTCATATCTCTCGATTCGTTCAAGGATGCCAATATTTTAAAATAATAGATTATTTTTTTGAGATTAGAATATCGTCAGTATCATATTTATGACTTAATTCTCTTGTAAACTCGATAAATCCTCTATCACTCATATCTGTATAGACTTTTACCATAGGAAACATAAATCTTTCTGACCATTCTATATCAGAATCATACCCCATGTTCTTAATCTCATCTAATAATGGTTGGTAAACATCCCTATTACTGTGTTTATACCATTTGTGGTTAAAAGCTAATCTATCATGTGTAACATATTGAGCTAAACTATCTAATTCTTCTTCAATATCCCCATCATCTATCTTACTCATAACAAAATGGTAATAATCATTATCAAACTGTGGGGATTCTGACCAATATTTAGCTTGGTCTATAATGAAAAACACATGGATAGATATTGTGTTACCCTCCACATCAAATTTGTGTTTTGTTATCTCAATAGTAAAATCAACTCTACCCTTAATATATAATTCATTATATATTTTGGTTAAACCTTTAGTTAGTGTTGAATAGTCTTCAGTCATACTGATAAATATAATAAAATGAGATAAATAAAATCATTGTATATTTATTATTATGAAATTCATCATCACAGAATCTAAGGTTACAGATGTTATCACCAATTACTTGGATAATAACATTCATCCTGACTATAATTGGGGTCCTGATTTATTTGATTTCTATGAACAAGATGTTAAAGAATATGGATTTCATGTTTTTTATATTAACGATACTCCCGCATACGAATATCTTGGAGAATACGATGGGTATGATTTCCTTTACCGATTAGTAATTATGGATTTTGTTTCAGATAAACTAACTTCTTTATTTGGTGGCCTATGGATTCCCGTTTTTAAAAAGTGGTTCGAGAAAAACTCAAACCTTGATGTTCGTGAAATGGAATTTGACGGTGAAATTATAAGATTATGAAAGTAGAAATTAACGATAAACAATTAGAGAAAATTCATAGTATAATTCAGGGATTAATTGACTCTGAATTAAACTCATTACGTGAAGAATCTGAGGAATGGGGTCTTGGTGAAATGGATGAAGTCCATGAGATTAATTCAATCAATAAAATAGTTATCGATAGAATATCACCGTTTCAAGGAATTAGTGTTTACATTGATATTTATACTAATACAGGGAGAGAAGAGTATGATAATGTTAGAGGAGAAATCCAATATCGAATATCAGAATGGTTTCCAAATGTAAAACTATTTATTAACGAAATTATTTAATGAAAAAAACAATAAAAATAACCGAATCTGAATTGAAAAACCTCATCCCAATTTTATTGGAGGAGTTTGATATTAATGACTATTCTGATGAGGATTTTGTTGAGGTATTTGTAAAGTACTTTAGAAATTGGGTTAAGAAAAAACACGGTGATGAAATTGGTGGATACCCCATGTCTTATTTGGTTAAAAAATATGAAGAGGAATTTTTAATTGATGTTGGTCTTAAAGAAGACCGTCATTATTATTATGGTTCAGGGGCTAATAAATTCTCAAAAATTGGTAGAGATATTATTCTAAAACAACTTGAGACTTTACCCTCATTATCCCCAAATAAAAAGTTTACGGAAAAATATAAAAAACAGTTAGACCACCTCATCAAATATTTAGATATACCTGATTATGTTAAACTTAATATTGAAGAGGTGAGGCCAAACAATGTTAATGTTGAATTTGAAATTGATTATCCAAGTATGTTAATTAGTGATGATGATTTTACGGCAACAAGTTCTTTTAGTAATTTAAAAAAATATTTGGAGAACTTCATGGGTATTGAGTACGGAAGTCCATCACATGGTTTACTTAAACTTGATTATCATGTTCGAACTATAGGTAGCGATGAATTTGTCAGAAAAATATTTAATAAACAAATTAAACCTGAACTTAAAAAGTTACCATCATCTAGTGCGATACACTCAATGAAAATTACCACAGACCCACATAAGTTAACAATTACTCTAATCTATCGTCAATCTTCTTATTACGGAACTAGAAACTCAATTAAAGCAGAAATCAAACGATATTTCGAAGCAAATGGGTTTAGTCCTAAAAAAATCGTAGTGACTGATTAATATGAAACTAATTATAACAGAAAATAGGTTATACCAAGTAATTGATTCTTACTTAACAAAAACCATTAAAGGTTTAGAACAGACTACTAGCAAACATGGCGGTCATGGTAGAACTGATTTTAAAGATAACGAGGGTTATTCAAAAGTGATTATCTTCTTTAACCGACATTCTCAAGGAATGGATGTCATGATGGAAGACAGTTTGTACGGTGAAATCTATAATATGTTCTCACTGAACGGGTTTGATGACATCCAACAACATTTAATCCAATGGTTTCAAGAAAATTTTGACGGGTTAGGTGATATCGGGGAGATTTCTACTTTTGATAATGAAGAATACGTTTATTAAAGTTTCCACACACCAATACTCTTAATTGAGTAATGGTCATTTCTTTCCTCTATATTGTCCCAATATTGGTAAGGTTCTCCTAATAAGAACGGTTCTGATAGTAAATTAATTGGTCTCCAATGACCTGATTTGATGTCAATATTGTGAAAATCACTAAATGTTGTTGAAATTAAGTACTTTACACCTGAATTACGTATATTTCCTATAGTTTTTAACGCGTCTTCATAGGATAAATGAAATAATACATCCTTACATATAATCAAATCCGATGTAGGAATTTCATCCTCTATCACTGATAAACACTGAAAAGAGACCTTATTTGACCCATATTTTTCATTATTTGATTCAATTAATGGTAAAACTATATCAATTCCCGTATAAGAATTAACTTTTTCAAAGTCAAACAACCTCATCCAATTAAAATCACCACATCCACAGTCCGTAATTGTTTTAATGTCATGTGATACTACAAACTCATCTAATAATTTTAATAATTTTTTATTTGATGACACTCTTGACCCTGGACCCGATTTAGATTCCGATGACCCCCATGAGTTGTTAAGATAAATTTCGGTGAATACTTGTTGGTTTTGTTTCATAAAAATAAATATAGTTTAAAAAAATTTAGTGTTGTGGTAATTGTTACATTTTTCCTAACGTATAGATATTTATAATAAAATAAATTAATTTATGAAAAAAATTATAAAATTAAATGAATCTGATTTAATGAGAATTGTTAAACGAGTTTTATCAGAACAAAGCCAACCTGAAGAATATTATATTGGCCGAGCAACCGCAATATTATCTAAAGGACCACAACCTACCGAACCAGGCGCAAAATATTGTTTTACTAAAAAACATTTAGTGAATGATATTAAACAGGAGGGTGAAAGAAATATTCGTCTATATAAAATTAAAGAAGGTGACACTTTAGGTAAAGTACTTGATATGACAATGCAAGATGATGCTTTATATCTTATGAATCCTGGTTGTAATTTAAAAGACAAAAACGGATTCAAAATAAATGATGTTATCATGTACAGTTTATTACCTGATATGTAATTAAAATCAATGGATAAAATTGAGTTATTAAAAAAAGTCCTATTCAAATTTCATCCTGAAGTTAATTTTATTGTTAGATTTACCAAAAAAGGTTTTTACAATATTATTATTAAAGGGGTTAGAGGTATTGAGTACGATGAGGTTCTAATGGAACGAGTTTTTGTCTTTATCCATGCAAACCCAATACAAATTAATTCTTTTTTAGATAGTATATCGTCTTTTCATCCTGAGGTTAACCGAGGGAATACAATTGTAAAATATTTAATGAACAACGGAAAAGTTGTTACTCTGTAATTTTTTTCATATCTTTAAGATGTGAAAGAAATAAAATTAATAGAAACTTTATTAAAAACATTTTACCCAAAATTGGAATATCATATTCACGTGCAATTTAAAAATCACGATGATATGAATTATCCTGACAAGTGGGAATATCATATAGAACTTTTAAATATTACCTCAGTTGTTTATAACCCAATGAACTTCACCCCCATTCATAAATTATCTAACGGAGAAAGTTACGATTTAGATGGGTTACACACAAAGGTTTATCAATTCTTCCCTAACTTATATAATAAGGTAAATTTTTTATGGGTCGCGGATAATGGTAATATTAATGGTTTACATAGAACTCGTTTTGAAGAGGTGGTTGACATGGTGTAAAAACTATACTTACTCACTATTTATTTAAATGGACCTTATATTAAAACCTCAACAACTTTCCGATGCTTTCTCATCTATGATGAAGGAGTATTCTGATTTAGAACATTACGAAAGGAGTTATGATTATTATGTTCAAGATAAAGGTGGGTATGTTGATTTAGATGTTGTTAATTACTGTGTGAGTGTTGACGATGATTATGAGGACGATAATTGGATTTTACAATATCAAGTAGACCCTGGTGACCACGGTAAAAATTTTAAATTACCAATATTGAGATATTCGGATTATGAATATCGATTATTAATATCACTGTTAGGTGAAAGTATGTTTGAGGAATTATTGGGGAAATGGTTTACTAAAACTTATGGATGGCCAGTTAATTCAGTGACACCTGAACAAGACTAATACTTTATTATTAAAATACATTACTTAAATTTATATTATGAACGAAACACAGAAAGCAGAATTTTACGGTCAATTGTTAAATGACCACACAAGACTACATAATCAAATTCAAGAGATTAAAGGTCAGAATTTAGAATTAAACCAAGAACAGATTGGTAAAGTTAGACAGTTAGAGGAAGGTCAGAGAAGAATTATGGCAGCTCTTAATAAATTAATGAGTTAATCGACTTTACGATAGCCAATAATTTCAGTATTAACATTTGATGGGAACCCAAAGACAGGTAACCATGAATTCAAATCAGATTGAATCATTTTTTGAGTCGGTTGATTTTCCCATTTAATCATAACTTTAGAGTTAACATTAAATAAAATATCGATAAACACGTGATACATACCACTAGGGTAAAGTTGATGTGACTTTGGTATTGTCTGTAATTCGTTTAACCCAAACATTATATCTTCAGAATATTTGTGAGCAATTTTTAAACCACCTTCTGATGATAAAAATTTCTCAAACATTTTTAAGGAAGTTTCTGTGCCTATAATATCCATATAGATAAATAGTTGTATATTTATGTTTATGGTATGATATAACAAAATTACCAGTATTTATTAGTATGGAAGTTATTATAACAAAAAAACAATTTGATGAGCTATGTGTCTCTGAGGTGTGTATCTCTGAGTTGAAGACTCTATTGAATAATGTTGGTACTAAAAACACTTTCCGTAAACCTATTGATTTGATGTTAGACAGACATAAAATACCATTGGACAAAGGTTCAAAACAATTCAAAAAAGATAGTACTATCTTAAAACAATACTTTAATTTTTCTGGTGAAGAAATTGATAAATTAATGGATATTAAAATGATTTATGATGCTAACGGTAAATGGACACCAATTAACAAATTAAACACCAATTACAGTGATTTATCGGTCCTTGTGACTGATATGTTAGTTGGGGAGGGAAAATGTATCTGTAAGATAGTTGAGGACCTTAAAAAGAAGGATAATACCGTTATTTTAGATTTGGCAAATAGAATGACAAAAGAACCTGAACATTTTTACCAAACTTATCTTAAAGGTAATTTTGACAAATATATTGAGAACAACAGGAGAAACACATTGAAGGGTAATGAAACTGAATTGTTTGTTGTTGATGAATTAATTAAGTTAGGTTATAAAATCATTTTCATTGCTGATGAGGGTAGCCCAATCGATACCAAGTTAAGTGTTGATATTATTATGGAAAAAGATGGTAAGGCATTTAAGTTCCAAGTTAAATCTATTGGTAGTATTACTGAAATAAATGAAACTCCTTGTGATATTTCAAATCCTGGTATAAAAGAACGAGGTGGATTTAAAGTCTTCAAAAAAAATAGAATTAATTTTAATGATTCATATATTGATTATTTAGTATTTGTTGCCCCAAAAAATAAAATGTTGGTAATGAAAAGATACCAACCTATTACTATCGACAGTATTAAACCATTGGCGTGTTCTGCAAAACCAATTAATGAATTCCCAAAAAATAATACCTATATTGACCCTGAATCTGTGGTTTATCAAAATTTTTAATTATGGAAATTAAGATACAAGAAACTAGATTGAACGATATTATTAATAAGCAATTTGACAGTATGTTTGATGTTTATAATCTCCATTGGACGATGGTAGAGGATGATTATGGTAATGAAACTGATGATGCTGCAGTATTTTACTTAGGTGATTATGGTGATGACGAAGTTTTATTTAGGTGGTATGGTGAAAATTATTGGATTACGGATAAAATGAGGAATGTTAATCATATTTTATTGGCAAAATCACCAATTTTAGAATTTGAGGATTTAGAAAAAAAAGAACTGTTAGATAACATGTTTGGGGATAGATGGGAAAAACCATTTAAAATTTGGTTTGATAAACATTTTGATATTAAGATTAAAACAATAGAATAATATGTCACAGGCAAAAAGAGATAATAATTTTACTGAAAAACAACTCAGAGGTCTTGACATGGTTATGAATAAACTTATGAAAAAATACTCATTTATTAAAGGTTGGAAAACATCGCCAGTATATAAAAACTATGCAGTTACTTTATATATGGATTTATATGTTGATTTTTTTGAACTTGCCGACAAACATGGTTATGGTGTTTTAAACTATTGGAAAAATGATTTATTACAAGAGCCTGAAAAAAATGCCGTTGGTGCTATATCAGCATATATAGGTAATAAAGATGGAACTTCCCTTAGTTGGGATACCCCCGAAAGAGAAGAATCGTTTAACACATACTATGAACTTGGTAAAGAAATTAGAGAATATGTTAATAATTTATACATCCATTTACCTGAAGAATATATTATAAATTGGGAGTCAAGTTTTTCATCCCTTGTAGGTGATAATTTAATACCAGTTTCGATTTCCTTTGATAATTATATACAAAAGAATTAACTATGAATAGAAGTTTTACAAAACAAAGAAAAATACAAGAAGCCAATATGTTATTGGAAAATAGATTCTTGATTAAAGAACGTAGAGAAGAAAGAGATAAAGACTCAAATAACTGGTATACCGCTCAAGACCCAACATCTAAAAAGTGGAAGATATTCGTACAAACATTTAGTCCTAAACAAGATAAAGACCCTTCTAAAACACCAAATGACCCATTATTTAAGGATTATACTAAATATTGGGTTGAATATAGTACGGAAGCAAACGCGGACGCGGCCTTGGTTAATTTAATGTCTGACATAAAATCAGGTAAAAAATCAGAATCTAATGTAACTACGACAACCACCACATCTTCTTCGGTAACCACAAATACGACTACGGTAGCCCCTCAATCGGATAGTTCAAAAGAAGTTAATTCTTACCTTACAAATATTTTAGGTTTAAATTAATTGGTTTTATCTAAGAATATTCGTATCTTATAAAAAAATTGATATATGAAGAAAATATTTTATTTATTACCCGTATTGTTTTTAACAAATTGTATCACAAAACCAAAGATTAATAAATACGATTTGGTTAAAAAATGTACCGTTGATAGTGTGGTTCGGAAACCTCAAATTTCAACTTTGGATTTTGAACCAAGTTATTACGTTTACACCAGTTGTGGGGACAAATACACAACTAAACGTAGTGGTGTTCACAAAATAGGTGACACAATAACCTGTGTTTATAAAGGTTATTATCTTAAAAATAAAGATTAAAAAAAAACACCTAATTAATAGGTGTTTTTTTGTTACTTCTTACTGATAACAACCTCATCAATAATACCGTATTTCAAAGCTTCTCCACTACTCAACCACAAATCTCGAGACGCGTCTTTCATAACCTGGGCAGGTTTCTTACCACAGTATTGTCCAAGTAAGTCAAATAATGTTTGGTTAATTTTTTTCCATTCAACCATATCGATTTCTGCATCTTGAATGTTACCTCTAAAACCTCCTGAGGATTGGTGTAACATTGTTCTTGAGAAACGTAATGATGAACGTTTACCTTTGGTACCAGCACCTAATAAGATTGAGCCCATCGATGCCGCCATTCCTGTGTTTACCGTTCTAATATCACATTTAATATAGTCCATAACATCAACCATTGATAATCCTGATTTAACTGAACCACCTGGTGAATCGATGTGCATTGTAATGTCAACCTTATCAACAGAATCCAAATACATTAATTGAGCTTGAACCACTGTTGACATATTATCATTAACTTCTCCAGCCACCCATAGTAATCTATCTCTCATTAATCGAGAAAAGATATCCATTTGGGTTACTCTCATCTCTCTTTCCTCCAAAATATAGGGGGTCATCGAGGATTCTATTTGTTTCTCAACATAATGTAAATTCATTGATGAAACACCATGGTCACTCAACGCATACTTTTTAAAATCTTTTCCTAAATCCATTCTTTAATTAGTTTTTTTAAATGATAAACAATTTTAGTTATAAATTCAAATAAAAAAGTCGGACTTTCACCCGACTTTAATATTTTAGAGACCGTATTCTAATTGGTATTTCTCACCAAGTAATTCTTTGGCCTTAGCAACTGCTAATTCTTTAGTCTTTAAACCTTTTTCCTTTAATTTTTTTGCGTGATATAAACAATAATCTGTTGACGTAACAGTTTGTTTGGTGTTTACAGTTTTCACTGTGTCTTTTGCATAAACATCGTAAAATCCAACTTTACAAATGTAACGCCCACGTAATCCTCCTTTTGTTGCCATTTTTTTTTCTTTTATTTTGGTTTAACTTATTTTTAACTCTACAAACTTACGTCAAAAAATCTAATTAAACAACTTTTTTTCTAAAAATTTTAAATAATTTTATCTTACGTTTCTTTTTATTTACGTTTGGTTTTTTTTGTTCAGGAGCAACCTCAACTCTATTATTAATAGTTAGTATCGGTTCTTTCTCACACGAACTTATTAATAATGTAAATAATAAAACTAAAACGATACTACGACTTCCCACTTTAACCACCCGATTATAAATTCTTAAATTGTTTAAATCTATAGTTAAGAACACCATTAAACCCAAATCCTGGATTAATCGCGTAATTGTAATTTGCCGTTAATCTAAATTGTATATTACCACTTTTAGACAATTTAATTTTCTTATAATAAAAAGATAATGACATTTGTGGAATAAATTCTGTTTTTGGGTAATACCCCATAAAACCAATAGGCGATATCACCATGTCAAATTTTTTAAATCTACGACCGAAATCAAGTTGTGATGTTAGTATTGAATTAGGAGTTTGCATTACCATATCTTGACCTTGTCGTGACATAACTAAAGAATAAGAACCGTTGAAATGAATTATTAATGGGTATTTGTTATCGGTGATTTCTATCTCACCCGACATCCCTATAATGGGACTACGTAGAAAACTGTTTACTCCGCCTATACCTGACAACCAAACTTTACGGTGTGTTGTATCTAGTGGAGTGGGTTGACCACTTATTGGTAATATACTAATAAGGAATATTGTAAGTAAAAGAATTGATTGTTTCATAAACATATATATTAACAATTGGGTTATTTAAGTATACAAGCAAATTTATTTTTTTATTGATTAAACCATAAAAATCTTCTAAATTTGGTTATGAAACGTGATATGTTTGAAAAAATGATTACCAAACTGTTTCCCGACCAAAAAATCGAGGTAGTTAGTTATGAGGTTTTATCAAAAAATAAATTGGGTGAGAATGGTGAATGGGTTTTAGATACTCCTGCAGTTTTTGTTGATATCAGATGTGAAGATTTTGACAATAAAGGTTTGTATTTAACCGACTATTTTACTAATTTTACAGGACACGAATTTGCAATAAATAAAGTATAGGTATGAAATGGTTTTTTGAAACGTCAGGATTGGTAAAAATTAATGGTATGATATGGATTATACCATGTGTTAGTATTTGGTACGATAGTCAGAGATTTCTTGAGACTGGTGTTAACACTAAATCATTTGGTATACAAGTGTCGTTTTTAAGATGGGCTTGGGGAGCTTACGCACAACAAGGTTATTAGTATGAAGAAAAAACCCGATTTAATTGTTTGGTCAGAAGAAAATGGGTATGATGCTAAGTTTAAAGAATACCCAACAAATATTGGTGCCCCATCATTCCAATTACCAAACGTATCTTTAATTAGAACTCAGGCATCTAAAAAAATGATGGACGTGTTTGAAAGGGAGAAGTTAGAACTGATTGAAAGAGCGGAAAAACTCACCAACGAATTTAACGATTCTTTAATGGTGTGGGAATCTAAAATATCGTTTGACCCTATCGTAGGAAAAACCTATTATTTATACGACTTTGGTAGTGTAAAGACATTAAGTCTCATTTCACCCCAAGAATGGAGTAAAAATGACTGTTTTATAGGTAGTTTTACGTTAAATTCGGATAATAAATGGTTAAGAAATTAAAAATATGAACAATATAGATAGAAAATACCAAGAGTTACTTCAAGACATTTTAGGTAACGGTATAAAGAAAAAAGACAGAACGGGTACAGGTACCATTTCAGTATTTGGTAGACAAATCCGTCATAAAATGAGTGAAGGGTTTCCATTACTTACAACTAAAAAAATGCCATTCAAAACAATCACAACAGAATTGTTATGGTTCCTTCAAGGCAACACAAACATCAAATATCTTGTTGATAACAATTGTCATATTTGGGATGGTGATGCGTATAAGAATTATCTACATAAAGTTATTCGTGATAAAGACATTGTACATTATCTAAAATCATATTCAGTAGACGCCAATGGTGTACCAACTATTGAACCTTATTCTCAAGAAGAATTCATTAACAAAATCAAAACAGATGGTGGATTTGCTAATAAGTGGGGTGATTTAGGGCCAAGTTATGGTAAGCAATGGAGAAAATGGGGAAATGACGAAGAATATCATAATGGTAGTGAATATGTGTGGTATGGTCCTCACGACCAAATCCAAAACCTAATCAACGACATTAAAACAAATCCAGATTCAAGACGATTAATGGTTAATGCTTGGAATGTAGGTGAAATAGACCAAATGGTATTACCACCTTGTCATTATGGATTTCAAGTTTATACAAGAGAGTTGAGTTTGGAAGAAAGATTACAAGTATGGAATATCAAGTTTGGATTTACAAATGAAGAACAA
>Ga0209107_10000543_pt1 | contig 21802 bp, 16 predicted proteins | sample LakErihyJuly2011_2_FD_187460 | JGI IMG/M metagenome (GOLD analysis project Ga0209107, IMG submission 187460) | Freshwater microbial communities from dead zone in Lake Erie, Canada - CCB hypolimnion July 2011 (SPAdes) (version 2) | ecosystem: Environmental > Aquatic > Freshwater > Lentic >...
CTCTGATAGTACCACAATGCTTAAGCCGCTGAATAGTTTTAGTCAATATGGGCTAACCAATAATTCAAATTCAACAGGATTCCTGCTTAACTTATTATATGATACGAGGGTAAACAATGTAAGTCCGGTGGCCAATAGCAATTACTTTAATTTATCTTATCGAAACAATGTCTCTTTCTTAGGTAGCGATCAAAACTGGCAATCAATCATTATTGACTACAGAAAATATTTACCCTTCCCAAAGGGCAGTAAAAATATTTTTGCCTTTTGGACCTACAATCAAATTACCTTAAAAGGGAAGCCGCCTTATTTGGATTTACCTTCCACTGCAAATGATACCTATAATAATTTTGGTAGAGGATATGTGCAAGGACGTTTTAGAGGGGACAAACTTTTATTTGCAGAATCTGAGTATCGTTTTGGTATTACTGAAAATGGCTTTATTGGTGGGGTGGTTTTTGCGAATGTGCAAAGCTTGTCTGCTCAAAAAGGCCAGCCTTTACAAGGTGTATTACCAGGATACGGACTTGGCTTGAGAATTAAATTCAATAAGCACTCCAATACAAGTGTTGCTTTAGATTATGGATTTGGACAAGGAGGATCTAAAGGTTTATTTATGAACCTTGGGGAAGTATTTTAACGTAACAACTGATTTATTCATGTATCTCTATAGATACTTGACTAGGCTTCTATCATTCTAATATACAAGTCCTCCACCTTTTTTCTGGCCCAAGGTGTTTTACGTAAAAAAGTTAGGCTTGATTTTATACTGGGATTACTATTAAAGCAATTAATGGGAATATGCTGTCCTAAATCTTCCCAACCAAAGTGTTTTACTAATTCGGTCACGATATATTCAAGTGTTTTACCGTGTAAAGGGTCATTGGAAGCTTGTTGCATATGCAATATTAAGTAATTTGCTACTCTCTATGAATGCACATCGGTATTTTTTAGTGAATAAGCCCTATAATATGGTTTCTCAATTTGTGAGTAGTCATGATGTACGTTTGCTTGGCGATTTAAATTTTGATTTTCCAGAAGGCACCCACGCCATTGGGAGATTGGATCAAAATTCAGAAGGCTTACTTTTATTAACAACCAATAAAAAAATTACCAAGCTACTTTTTCAAGGTCCGATTCCTCACAAACGTACTTATTTAGTGCAGGTAAAAAATGAAATGACTAATGACACTGCTAGGCAAATTGCAGCAGGTATGGAAATTAGTGCAAAGACAGGTGCAATTTTTAAAACTACACCTTGTGAAGTAAAGATTGTTCAAAAGCCAGAGGGTTTATTTGAGGTTGGCCAACCATTACATGAGAATGCAATTACTACTTGGGTTACGATAACCCTCACCGAAGGTAAATTTCATCAGGTGCGTAAAATGGTGGCAGCCGTGCATCATAAATGCATAAGATTGATACGAACAAGTATTGAGGATATTAAATTGGGAGATATGCAGCCCGGCGAGGTTTTGGAAATAACCGAACAGTTATTTTTTAGTAAGCTCCACTTAAATGAATAATAGTGTTTAAATTTAAATAATTAAATTGTTTCTCATGAGTATAAAATATTTTCAAATTGCCTTACGACTTTTAACTTGTATATTTTGCTGTGTCATCTTGTCTTCAAATGTTTCGCGCGCGCAAGCTGTTGACTACAAAAAAGTATCATCTACATTAAATGAATTGGCGAAGAAAGATAAGTTTAGCGGGGTGGTACTTATTGCTGAAAATGGGAAAGTGAAGTTTGAACAAGCCTTTGGCAATTTGGATAATGAAAAGCAACTTCCAAATAAAACCAACACTATTTTTGAATTGGCATCCGTAAGCAAGCAGTTCACAGCCATGACTATTATGATGTTGCAAGAAAAAGGTTTATTAAATTATGACGACTTAGTAGAGCAATATATTAATATTCCTTACAAAGGCATTACCATTAGACAATTGCTTACCCATACTAGTGGTTTGCCCGACTATCAAAATATTATGGATCAGCATTGGGATAAAACCAAGGTGGCGAATAATATAGACATTATTGAATACCTTAATAAATTTGCGCCGCCTGCATCATTTGCTCCTGGCACTAAATATGAATATAGTAATACTGGTTTTGTGATTTTAGCAAGCATTACAGAAAAGGTTTCAGGCAGAGATTTTATTGAATTTTGCAATACTGAAATTTTTGAGAAACTTAATATGAAGCATACTGCTATAAGAACACTAGTACAAAAAGCAACTACACCCAATTTTGCATTAGGATACATGTTTGTCCCTGAGCGTAATAAATATTTACGTGCCGACTCTTTCCCCTCTTCTAATTACACCATTTGGTTGGGCAATAGAAAAGGGCCAGGCCGTATTAGTGCTACTGTTCAGGATTTATTAAAATGGGATCAGGCTTTATATGGACAGTCTTTAATATCCAATAAAACATTACAAGAGGCTTACACGCCAATGACTTTACATAATGGCGCTATTTCCAATTATGGTTTTGGTTGGGATTTAATACCCAATGCGCCCAATGGTAAAATAGTTTGGCACAATGGTGACAATCCAGGGTATAAAACCTTAATCATGCGATTTGTTGATCAAAAAAGAACATTGATTATTTTGTGTAACAATGCTACGGCCGAATTTGTGAACCTAACCAATGCTTTAAGAACGGCTGTTGCCGGTGAAGCTGATACAAAGAAATAATATTAGATTATTTAGAAAAATATTTTATTTTTTTTAGTTTCCTAACACGGGCAATTGAATCATTGAAGCACCATGGTATATTTTAATAGTTGCTTTTTGAAAGTCACTATTCTTCGCTGTATAGATGTTTACAAATTTTTGTGGATTGCGATCTACCAATGGGAACCAGCTACTTTGAATTTGAATCATCATGCGATGGCCTTTTTTAAATTGATGTGCAATATCAGGTAAGGTGAATTTTACTTGCGAAGGTTGATTGGGAACAAATGCTTCTGGATTTTCAAAACTATTTCTAAACTTGCCACGCATTACTTCCCCACGTACTAGCATTTGATAGCCATTCATAACATGATTGGTAGGGTTTGCGTTTTCAAAATTGTCTGGAAATACATCAATAACTTTTACAATAAAATCTGCATCAGTGCCAGACATAGCAACCATTAAGTCTGCTACCACTGGGCCTGCTAAAGTAATATCATTTTCTAAAATAGGTGTTTGATAAACCAATACGTCGGGGCGTCTTGCTGCAAAGCGTTGATCGTCGGTCATGTATTCCTGCGTGCGTCCACTATGAATTTCAGGCACATAAGGAACAGGCTTCGCTGGATCACTAATATATTCATCGTAAGCACTGGCATCATTTGTTTTTGCAACTACTTTATTTGCTAAAGCAAAGCTTCCATTTTTTCCTAATGCATAGTTAGTCATTTTCATATTTGTTGCCGGCCACGCTGAAAATGTTTTCCATTCGTTGGCACCACTTATAAAAATGTTTGCTTCTTTAATTTGATCCACTGATCCTTTGTTTTTTAAATAGTAATTAAAAAAAGGAAGTTCCATATTTTTTCCAAACCACTCACTAGTATTAGAACCAAATTGCGCATTGCCTAAATAACTTCCATCGCTTCGGCCCCATTGTCCATGGTGCCAAGGGCCCATTACAATTTTATTATTGTTTTTTGATTTTGCTTCAATAGCATGATATAAATTCCAAGCACCATAACAATCCTCCGCATCAAATAATCCACCCACTATTAAAGTAGCTACATTATTATTGATATCCTGCACATTACTTCTTGCATTTCGGGCTTTCCAAAACGCATCATAATTTGGATGATTCATTAAATCTTTCCAAAACGCAATGCTGTCTCCCATCAATTTGGTAAAGTTGGGAAGCGCCCCTGTTTTTAAATAAAAATCATAATTGTCATTTGTTGGAAAAGAAAATCCACTAGATCCAACGGTAGTGGGTTTAGGACGAGGCTTGCCAAATCCTGAATAAAAACCAAACGCATCCATCAACATAAAGGCGCCGTTATGATGAAAGTCGTCTCCTAAAAACCATTCGGTAACCGGTGCTTGTGGACTCACCGCTTTTAACGCAGGATGGTTGCTATGTGCCGCGATATTGGCATAAAAGCCAGGGTAAGAAGTGCCATATACACCCACATTGCCATTGTTATTAGGAATATTTTTTACCAACCAATCAATGGCATCATAGGAGTCGCTAGCTTCGTCAGTTTCATTTGCCTTTTTGTTGGGGTTATATGGACGCACGTCTTCAAAAACGCCTTCACTCATCCAACGACCGCGCACATCCTGTGTAACCACTATATAATTTTCTTTTAAAAAGTATTTTCTAGGTGCGTTCCAATGACTAGCGAAATTATCTTCACCATAGGGCGCACAGGAGTAGGGTGTTCTAACAATTAAAATGGGATGTTTTTCACTTGCATCCTTTGGGGCGTAAATACTTGTAAATAGTTTTATACCATCGCGCATTGGCACCATCACTTCTTTTTTGGTATAGTTATTTACAATCCAAGTGGAATCCTCATTTTGTGAAATTGCACAAAAAGGGATTGCCATTAATAAGACTAATAATTTTTTCATATTTTTATTTTGATAGCGTTTCTGTAATTATTATTTACAATTTTTTGTTCTAGTAAATTTCATTTATTATTGATTAGGTGCTGCAAACCAGTCTCCAAATTTTGATAAATCAACATTGCCTCCTGTCAAAATAATGCCTACTTTTTTTCCTTTAAATATTTCAGGATTTTTTAAAGCTGCGGCAAATGGAACCACACAACTTGGCTCTACTACAATTTTCATTCTTTCATAAATTAATCTGAGTGCTGCTTTAATTTCATCTTCAGTTACTAATATAATATCGGTAACATGTTCTTTAATAATAGCAAGTGTTCTTTCGCTTAATGTTGTTAAAAGCCCGTCTGCAATGGTATTGACAAAGGGTGCTTTCTCCACTTTGCCTGATTTAAAACTTAACACTGCATCTGCAGCACCTTCCGGCTCTCCTGCGAATACTTGCAATGATGGTTTAAAAAAATGTGCACCCAAACATGTGCCAGATAATAAACCACCACCACCCACTGGTGTGATGACAATATCTAAATTTGGTACTTCTTCTATCAATTCTTTTACACAGGTGGCTTGACCTTCAATTACATCATCATTGTCATAAGGATGTACAAATGTGGCTCCTGTTTTGTTTACAATATTTTGTAAAGTTTCTTCTCTTGCTTGTTGATTAGGTTCGCACATAATTACTTCCGCACCATATCCTTTCACAGCATTTACTTTTACTTGCGGAGAGGTGCTTGGCATTACGATGTAAGATTTAGTGCCTAATAACTTTCCTGCAAATGCCATGGCTTGTGCATGGTTGCCTGAGGAATGTGTAGCAACTCCTTTTGCCAATTGCTCGGGACTTAATTTTAAACTTGCATTCATCCCACCTCTTATTTTAAAGGCGCCAATTTTTTGGAAGTTCTCACACTTAAAATAAAATTCTATTCCACTTAGTTCATTTATACTTTGGTTGGTAAGTACTGGTGTTTTGTGGATATAGGGTTTAATTCGATCCGCAGCAGCTTGAATAGAATCTTTAGAAATTTTCATGGCCCTGAATTTTGATATGAATGTAATAAATTATCAAAGGAGGGCTAAAATAATTACAGCAAGCAAAAAAGGGTATTTTAGGAACCAGCCGCGCGTTTTTACCCCTTTTCAAGATTTTCACAAGATATGTATAAAAATCAGAAAGAGATGCGCTCATTATCATTGATAGTCAATGACTTAGATAAATTTAAATAATTAATTATTTAAAAAGTCTATATAAATAGTAGAATTTAGTTTTCAAATTCAGCTCAAGTCCATTGTAATATGTTAATAATTTCATAATTTAGTAGCTCTTGGTATACAAGAAACAAATCAGTTCAATAAAAATTTAAACAAGTATGAGAAAAAAACTTTTATGGAGCTTACTTGCATCGTGCCTATTTTTTGGTACGGCAATGGCCCAAAATTCTACCGTTAATGGTAGAGTAACTGACGAAAAAGGAGATCCAATTGTTGGAGCTTCTATTCAAGTTAAAGGAACAAAAGTGGGAACTACATCAAATAATGATGGTGTTTTCACAATCAAAGCTGCGAATGGCGCCTCTTTAACTGTTCAAGCAATTGGTTTTGAAACCAAAACAGTTGCTGCCGCTGCAAACCTAAATGTTAAACTAGTCACAGATGTGAGAGCACTTTCTGAGGTAGTGGTAACAGGTTTCGGTGGTTCATTAATTAAAAAAGAATTAACTGGTAATATTGCCCGTGTTAAAGGAAAGGATATTGAGTTTATGCCTACTCCAAGTGTGGATGCTGCTTTGCAAGGTAGAGCTGCCGGTGTATTCGTAAATAGCCAATCTGGTAAATTAGGTCAAGCAGTAACAGTTAGAATTAGAGGTAACTCTTCTATTTCTGCTTCTAGCCAACCTTTATACGTATTAGATGGTATTCCAATTACTTCTCAAGACCAATCTACTTATGGTGGTGACATGAACCCATTAACAGATTTGAACCCAAATGATATTGAATCCATTGATGTTCTAAAAGACGCCTCTGCAGGTGCGATCTATGGATCACGCGCTGCGAATGGTGTGGTTTTAATTACCACCAAAAGAGGTAGAGCTGGAAAAACTCAAATCACTTTTAACTTACAAAGTGGACAATCAGAAGCAACTAAAAGAGTTAGAATGTTAAACTCAACGGAGTATAACGAATTAGCATTGGAAGCTGCAAAGTATTCTGATGACCAAGAAGATATTCCTTATGATGATCCATATAGCTATACACAATACATGAAAGATATCATGAGTTACCATAGTTATGGTCAATGGGATAAAGACAAAGCCAAATCATATGATTGGCAGGATCAGGCTTTTCAAACAGGCCAATACCGCCAAGCGGATTTACAAATCAGAGGTGGTAATGATAAAACTAAATTCTTTTCTTCTTTCCAACACTTAGACCAAGGCGGTACAATTCGTAGTAATGAATTGAGCAGAACAACAGGACGTTTAAATGTCGATCAAAAAGCAAATGATTGGTTAGACTTAGGCGTTTCTTTAAGTTTATCTAGAATTTATAACCGTCGTTTACCAGGTGACAATGCGTTCTCCAATCCATTACAAGCTGCGGCTTTATTGCCAATGTCACCGTTCACAGATCCGAATACTGGCTTACCTACCGGTACGCCTCCAGGAGACGTGAATGTTGGTATATATTTTAACCCTCAAATTCAAATTGATTACGCAAAGTATACACAAGATGTATATAGAACTTTTGGTAATACTTATTTCAAAGCGAAATTATTACCAGGTTTAACTTTCCAATCTGAATTTGGTTTAGACTTCTTAAGCCAAAATGAAGAGCGTTATTATCAAACACAAGCGGTTAGAAATACAAGTTCTCCAAGAGGGGAAGGTGTGAATACGGGTGCGTTTATTACGAACTACAATACCAATAGTTATTTTACCTATAACAAATTAACAGCTAAGCACAATTTTGCTGCAACTTTAGGTATGCAATATCAACAATCTCAAGCGAAATATAACAGTACTACTGGTACTGATTTCCCTTCTAATTCTTATCAAAAAATTGCTAGTGCGGCTACAAAAGCAGGCGGTAGTTCTTCTCAATCAGATTTCAGATTCTTATCTTATTTCTTAAGATCTAATTATACTTATGATGATAAGTATATTATTTCTGCAAGTGGTCGTATGGACCAATCTTCTAGATTTGGTAAGAACTCAAGAACTGGTTTCTTCCCAGCGGTTTCTGCTGGTTGGATCTTGTCTAACGAGAAATTCTTAAGTAGTAATAAATATTTGAGCTTCTTAAAATTAAGAGCTTCTTATGGTCTAGTGGGTAACTCAGAAATTGGTAACTTCCCTCAAATGGGCTTGTTTACTGGTGATGCAGGTTATGCAGGTAATGCAGGTCAAAGACCTTCTCAATTAAGAAATGATGACTTAAGATGGGAAACAACAACTCAAGTTGACGTAGGTATTGATTTTGGTTTATTCAATAATAGAATCTCTGGAGAAATTGACTACTACGTTAAGAGCACAGATGGTTTATTGTTAAACGTAAACATCCCTGCTACAACTGGTTTCTCTAGCATGGTAAAGAACATTGGTAAATTAGAGAACAAAGGATATGAATTTGTATTGAATACTCAAAACTTAGTGGGTGCCTTTAAATGGACAACTAACTTTAATGTTGCATTAAATCAAGGTAAGGTTACCGATATCCAAGGTCAAGTAATTGAAGGTGGTGTGGGTAGCATGAACCGTGTTCAAGAAGGTTATGCAATTGGAGTTTATTATACTGCAGAGTGGGCTGGTGTTGATCCTGCAAATGGTAATGCATTATGGTATAAGAATACAAAAAATGCGGATGGTACCATTGACAGATCTACAACAAGTATATTTAACCAAGCTACAAGAGTAGTAACAGGTAACCCTAATCCAGATGTAATTTTAGGTTTAACCAACTCATTCTCTTATAAAGGATTTGACATGTCCATTTTCTTTAATGGTGTGTTAGGTAACGAAAATAACATTTACGGTATGGGTCGTTACTCTTCTGCAAGTATGCGTTATGAGGATAACCAAACTTATGATCAAATGGCACGTTGGCAGAAGCCTGGAGATATCACAGATATCCCACAAGCTAGATTGTTCTATAACAATGGTGCTCAAATTAGTAGTCGTTATATTGTGGATGGTTCTTACATCCGTTTAAGGACAGCTTCAATAGGCTATACTTTTGATTCTAAGAAATTAAGCAAGTTTAAGCTTGAAAAGTTGAGAGTTTATGTATCTGGACAAAATTTATTAACCTTCACAAAGTATCCATATTGGGATCCAGAGGTTAATGCTGATGATTTTGATTCAAATATTGCAAAAGGTAATGACTTTTATACACCGCCACAACCAAGAACAATATTGTTTGGCGTAAACATTAATTTCTAATTTGTTAATAATGAATTTTATGAAAATATATAATAAAACAATAAACAAATACTTAATTGCTATTTTGTTTACAAGCGTACTTGCTACGGCTTGCGAAAAGCGTCTGGACGTATTCCCGACCTCGAGTATTTCTGATTCCAAAGCGCTTCTTTCAGAAGGAGATGTATTAGTTACATTAATTGGAACCTACGATGGAGCGCAAGCCGCTACCGTTTACGGTGGAGATATCATGGTATTGAATGAGTTAATTGGCAATGGTGAGAATATTAATTTCACTGGAACTTTTGCAGGCTTATCAGATGCCTTTAAGGCGCAAATGACTGCAAACAACGGAAATGCAACCGGTACATGGGGATCCTCTTACAGTACGATTAATCGTGCCAATAATGTTTTATCTGCGCTTGATAAAGTAACTTCTTCGGCTACAAAAAAGAGTAGCGTAGAAGGAGAAGCCCTTTTCTTAAGAGGCTCTCTTTATTTTGAATTGGTAAAATTATTCGCTAAGCCAGTTGGCGATGGCGACTATGCTGCGAATCCAGGTGTGCCATTGGTATTAACACCAACAGGCAATGTAAGCGAAGCGGATTATAAAGCAAGAGCAACCGTGAAAGCAGTGTATGATCAAGTAATTGCTGACTTAACAAGAGCTGAATCTTTATTACCCTCTTCAAATGGCATCTATGCAACAAAATGGTCAGCAGCAGCTCAATTATCAAGAGTACACTTAATGTTAAAAAATTATGCCGAAGCTGGAGCTGCAGCCAACAGAGTTATTACTGGAAGCGGTAAAAGCTTAGCTGTTGATATTGACAAAAACTGGTTTACATATATTAATAATGGCGGAACAACACCAGGAGAATATTTATTTTCTATGAAAATGACTGCGCAAGATGGTACCAATGCCCTAAATACTTATTTTGGAAGAACTATTAGCGGTATTTCTGGATCTGCAGGAAGAAGTGATTGTAAAATTAAAGCAGCCCATTTTACTCAATACGAAACAGGCGATAAAAGAAAAGACTTTTTTGTTTTGTCAGGCGGTAACTATTATACAAAGAAACACTTAGATCGTTTAGGAGATGTACCTGTGGTACGTTTATCTGAAATGTATTTAACAAGAGCGGAAGCGAATGTTAGAAATAACACAAGCGTAGGTGCAACACCATTGGCTGACGTGAATGCGATTCGTACACGCGCTGGCTTACCTGCTTTAACTTCAATTACATTAGCTGCTGTTTTAAAAGAAAGAAAAGTAGAATTGGCTTTTGAAGGACAAGGCTTGCCTGATGCGAAGAGATTACAAAATAATGTAGGCTTATTGGCTTGGAATGCGCCTAATTTAATTATGCCTATCCCTCAAAGAGAGATGGATGTAAATAAGAAGTTAGTTCAAAACGCAGGTTATTAATTCTATTAGAAGTAATAATCTAGTTTACTATATTTAAAAAATGCCCTCTTAAAGTTTCAACTTTTTGAGGGCATTTTTATTTAATCCTTGTTTTTGTATTTGCACTTCTTTTCCTATCTTAACATGATGCAGGACACAAAAAAACAATTGGGTTTATGGACAAGCACTTCGCTTGTAGTAGGAAATATGATTGGGGCCGGCGTTTTTATGATGCCTGCAGCACTTGCCAAATTTGGCGGCATAAGTTTATTGGGTTGGGTATGTTCTGCGATAGGTGCTTTTTTAATTGCCAAAGTATTTGCTCACCTATCAAAATTATTACCTGCAGCAGACGGAGGCCCTTATGCCTACTCGCAAAAAGGATTGGGTGATTTTGCCGGCTTCTTAGTGGCCTGGGGATATTTGGTTTCAGTGTGGTGTACGAATGCGGCCATTACCGTTTCATTTATTAGTGCCTTGAGTACTTTTATTCCAGCATTGGCAACGAATCCCTATTTAGCCATTGGAACTGGCTTGGCAACCATTTGGTTTTTATCTTGGATTAATTCTTTAGGTATTCTAACATCCGGAATTTTACAATTAATCACAACCATTCTCAAAATTGTGCCCATTGTACTCATTGGCTTAGTGGGGTTATTTTATATTCAGTTGAATAATTTCTTGCCTTTTAATGCAAGTGGAACTTCTACTATTGCAGCCATCACCGCTACTACGACTTTCACTTTTTTTGCTTTCTTAGGCATTGAGTGTGCAACCATCCCTTCGGGTAGTGTGGCAAATTCAGCAACTACCGTCGCAAAGGCAACAACTTTAGGAACGCTTATTGCCACCCTCGTATACATATTAGGCACTGTTAGTGTGATGGGAATGATTCCTGCTGCAGCGTTAAAAAACAGTGTTACTCCTTTTGCCGATGCAGCCGTTATTATTTGGGGGCAGGGTGCTAAATATTGGGTTAGTGCAGGGGTGGCTATTTCTGCATTTGGTGCATTGAATGGTTATATTTTAATTCAAGGTCAATTACCTTATGCGGTGGCAAAGGACCAATTGTTTCCACAAATATTTATGCGTAAAAATGATAAAGGCGTTCCAGTTTACGGTATTGTCATCTCTAGCATTTTTGTTTCTGTATTTATGGCCATGAATTATACCAAGGGCTTGGCAGAACAATTTCAATTTTTAATTTTACTCACTACTTCCACTATTTTAATTCCCTATATTTTTTGTACTGCTTCTTATTTATTAATGCGATTGCGTGTTGTAGGCATTACTAAAAATATTTTCACGGGCGCCATTGTATTGGCAGCGTTAACATTTTTATTTTGTATTTGGATTATGTTAGGCTTAGGCTATGAAACTGTTTTCTGGGGTTTTGTACTCACTATGTCTTCGGTGCCTATTTATGTTTTTGCCATTTGGAAAAGAGATCAAAACCTAGCAAAATAAATTCAATACTTTTACTATCATCGTCTAACAATTTTAAATAAGTGAACATGCGCGCGCATTCAGAATTCGGAAAATTAATATCATTATTTCTAAAAAAAGCTTCGGCTTCATTTATTGACGATATGCATATTTCGCAGCATTGGGAAGCATTAAATTATTTAGGCAAACCCGACATTGCGAAAGCCTTACAAGAATATGATGCTTTTGAACAAATTTTAAAAGACCATGGAGCCGAGGTTTTATATTTTCCTCCAAATGATAATGTGAATATGGATTCCATTTATTGTAGAGATGCTGCGATTGCGACTAGTAAGGGCATGATTATTTGCAATATGGGTAAAGAAGGACGTATCAACGAACCTGCAGCACAAGAACGTGCATTTGAATCCAATGGCATTCCGGTGTTGGGTGTGATTGCAGCCCCTGGAACCTTAGAAGGAGGGGATGTTGCGTGGCTAGATGACAAAACATTGGCAGTAGGGCATACTTATCGTACCAACGAGGAGGGTATTCGTCAACTATCTGCTTTATTGGCACCCTTAGGTGTATCGGTATTGCCTGTTGCGATGCCACATTATAAAGGCCCTTCCGATGTGTTTCATTTAATGTCGGTATTAAGCCCCGTGGACAGTAATTTGGCAGTGGTTTATTCTCCATTAATACCTATTGTGTTTAGAAACGAATTAATCGCCCGCGGTTATGAATTCGTCGAAGTGCCCGATACGGAATTTGACAGCATGGGTTGCAATGTATTGGCATTGGCCCCTCGCGTTTGCTTAATGGTTAAAGGTAACCCGATTACAAAAAGTAGATTAGAAAAAGCAGGATGTAAAGTCATTGAATACAATGGCGAAGAAATTAGTGTAAAAGGTGGGGGTGGACCAACCTGTTTAACACGTCCTGTAATGCGTGACTAATATTTACGAAAATAGATGATTGTAATTTTTATGGTACGTTCATTATAGGTTGTTCCAATCCCAAAGCACAATATCCCAACCCGTACCTACTTGTTCAATTACGCCAATGGTTTCAAATCCTATTTTATTGTGCATGCGCACCGATCTTTTATTAGCCTGAGATATATCCGTTACCAAGAAGCTATAATCCTTTGCGTGTAATTGTTTATAGTATTCATACATCTGTGGTACCCAGCCCTGCCCTCTATGACTTTTAGCAACGCATACCTGACCTATTAAAATGTAATTGCTTTCTTTTAAAAATACTCCATTGTATTCAATAGCATCTAAGGTATTAAACAAGTGATCTATTTCGAGATGATCGCCAAATACGGCTTTATTGGTCACAATGGTATAGCCCACCACTTCCTCTCCTTCTTTGACAATAATGGAGGGATGAATATGATGCATTTTTTGTAATAAGGATAATTCATATTCAGAAGTAACAAACCCTTCCTTCATGGCCTCTTCTTCACCAATGAGTCTTCTTAAATTATTAGTTTGTAATTGTTTTAATCCAATTAATTCCTTTTCAGTTTCTACTAATTTTAATATGGCCATAGTAATTATTTATAATTTTGCAACTCGTTTTAGAAAATCGTATACTTTATATTTTACGCCTTCTTTTAGCTGAGCAGAATAAATTCCGTCCATGCCCGAAGTGAAATAAGCAAGTATGCTTGCCAGGCCAATGTAAACGCCCGCCCTAAGTCCAAACATTTCTATTCCCAGTACAATACCTGTTATGGCTGCGTGTGTAGCACCCGCAAATACAGCTACAAAGCCCATACCGGCTAATAGTGCCATTGGTAAAGGAATAAACCAAATGAGCACATTGCCCAATGTGGCACCAATAAAAAATAAGGGAGTTACTTCGCCACCTTTAAAGCCCGCACTTAAAGTAAAAGTGGTCAATAAAATTTTAATCATAAAATCATATGTACCGGAGGGGCGTAAAAAAGATTCAACAATGGTAGGAATGCCTAGTCCAAGATGTTTTTGTGTACCTAGTAATAGCACTGCAACAATTAAAACAATACCTCCAATAAATGGTCTTAAAATTTCGTACTTTATTTTGCCAAATAGGATACTCCAATATTTTTGCAAACTTGAAAATAAGAATGCGGCCAATCCAAATATAGCACCAGCAAACATTGCCCAAGCAATAGCGTTGATATCTATCGCAGGAATTAAATAAATAGCATATTCGGTATGGTGTATGCCCCAATGAATACAAATATAATCTGCAAAAAAGGCGGCTGCAAAACTTGGCAATATATCCCACCACTTACAGTTTTTAAACAACATAATTTCTAATGCAAACACTGCGCCTGCAAAGGGGGTACCAAATACAGCACTAAAACCTGCACTTACCCCCATCATTAATAAAGTGTTTCTTTCTTGCTCATTTAATTTGAAGGTTTTTGTAAACTGGTCGGCAATAGCGCCCCCCATTTGCACTGCAGTACCTTCGCGTCCTGTAGCACCTCCAACTAAATGCGTTAGCAGGGTAGTTATAAAAACCAGCGGTGCCATGATCAATGGGATGGTTTCTTTTTGTGTTGCCCGATGTTGTTCAATGATTAAATTATTTCCCCTTTTTGCCTTTACTCCATATTGAAAATACAACCATCCAATAAGAAGCCCCACAACGGGTAAAGCAAATAATATCCATTGATGATGCTCCCTATATTGGGTTACGGCTTCCAATCCTGCTAAAAATAATGCAGTGGCAGAACCAATATAAAATCCAAGGACAATACTTAGTATTGTGAACTTTAAAATATAATTTATATAAAAATTTTTCACCCAATTCATGGATACAATTCGTATTTAAGAAGTCTTACTTTCTTTTGGTTTTAAAAATCATCACAAATGCAATAATCACCCAAACAATATTTACAAACATGGAAGGGTAGGCCTGATGAAAATAAGTATTAATGATAAATAAAAAGCCTCCTATGATATTAGCCCAAACATACCATTTATTAGTTGCTTCAAGCTTTCCTGTAATATTTAATGCATAGGAACCTACAATGAGCACCGAGGCAATCCATCCCATTATTTCAATTGTCATATTCATTCTCTAAAATTAAGCTAAATAAGACTATTTTTACTGAGTAAATGATAACTTGATTTATGGAAAATTCCTATAATAAATTATTAGAGAATAATAAAAAATGGGTAGCTGAACAGCTGGCATTAGATCCTAATTTTTTTAATAATTTAGCAGATTCGCAAAATCCAGAATATTTGTGGATTGGATGTTCGGACAGTAGAGTGCCTGCCAATCAGATTACAGGTACCAAGCCGGGCGATGTTTTTGTTCACAGAAATATAGCCAATATGGTGGTACATAGTGATATGAATATGCTGAGCGTTCTATCATATGCAGTAGAAGTATTGCAGGTAAAACATGTAATTGTGTGCGGTCATTACGGATGTGGTGGTGTGTTAGCTGCCATGCATAACAAACAATTAGGATTGATTGATAATTGGTTGCGTCATTTAAAAGACGTGTATCGTATGAATCATTTAGAGCTTGATGCCATCACGAATCCCGATGAAAGAGGACGCCGTTTTGTAGAACTCAATGTGACTGAACAAGTTTTTCATTTAGGAAAAACCTCTATCGTTCAAAATGCATGGAAGCGCAATCAAAATTTACACCTTCACGGCTGGGCGTATGACGTAAAAGATGGCCTCATCAAAGATTTAGGCGTAAATTTTAAAAATACAGACGACCTGCATAGCGTGTACCATTTAGATTAGTAAGATCTTTTGCAGCGTTTTTATCGTTTTTTAATTAAATTTAATGAACCATAAAAAGTCTCATGAAAAAAATATTAGTCTTTCTTACTTGCTTTTCTATTTTTCAAACACAAGCACAAAGTCTCACGCAAGTTTATACACCGACTGCCGATAATGTAAAGACTAGGACTTCATTTCAAGACCGAAAGTTTGGTATGTTTATTCACTGGGGCGCTTCTAGTGTATTGGGTGACGGCGAATGGGTAATGGAAAATCATGGCATTCAAGTAAATGATTATAAAAAATTAATAAAATTATTTAACCCCATTAATTTTGATGCGGCTAAATGGGTGAGTACGGCCAAGGATGCCGGCATGAAGTATATTGTTTTTATTACCAGGCATCACGATGGTTTTTCTAACTGGGACACTAAATATTCGGATTGGAAAATCACCAATACGCCTTACAAGCAAGACGTTTTAAAAATGTTAGCGGCGGAATGTAAAAAGCAGGGCATTGAATTGGGATTGTATTATTCTACATTAGATTGGAGTAGGGATGACTATCCGTATGAAACAGGAAGAACAGGTCAAAAAGCGGGTCGTACGCAAAAGAGTAATTATGCTTCTTATTTACAGTTCATGAAAAATCAGTTAACAGAACTACTAACTAATTATGGTGCTATCTCATGTATTTGGTTTGATGGACATTGGGATCAAACCAATCCGGAAGGCTCGGCCGATAGAAGTTCAAGAGTTGATTGGAAGTATGATGAAATTTATAGCCTAATTCATAAACTACAACCGGCCTGTATGATTGGAAACAACCATCATTTAGATCCTATTAATGGCGAGGATTTTCAAATGTTTGAACAGGATTTACCTGGACAAAATAAATCTGGTTTAAGTTTTCAAACTGCCTCTTCCCTTCCTTTAGAATCCTGTGTTACCATGAATGATGCTTGGGGTTTTAAAATTAACGACCGTCATTATAAGTCATACCCTGAGGTTATTAGAACCTTAGTAGGTGCAGCAGGACGTAATTCTAATTTGTTATTAAATGTGGGTCCCATGCCCAATGGAGAAATAGGAATGGAATTTTCTGATACCTTAGCCCTGGTGGGTAAATGGACTAAACAGTTTGGTACCACTATTTATGGAACAAGGGGCGGACCCATGCCTGCAGAAACTTGGGGGGTAACAACGCAAAACAACGATTTTGTTTTTGTCCATATTTTCGAAAAACCCAATGACACTATTATAACAATACCTGGCCAATACAATGCCGCCACCATTTTAGTGGTAAATAATGGTACATGGATTAAAGGCAATGCTACGAAGGAGGGGATTCAAATTGATATTTCCAATCTTAAATTAGAATCACCCGATTTAATTTTAAAATTATCTAAAAAATAATATTGATAATCAGGTGTTTGAATATAATGAGTATCATGTCTTTGCCAAAGTTAATATTAAGTTCACATTGAGGTAACAATTTGGTAACATTAGAGTCTAATATTTGCGGTACAAACAAACCAATACCGTGAAAAGGCTATTCATACTCATTACCATCATTTTTTCTACGTTATTTGCGCAAGCTCAAAAAGCAAAATTTATTGGTAAAGTTACCAATACTAAAAACGAGGCTTTAATTGGAGTAACCGTAAGTTTAAAAGGGGACAGGGCGCAATCAACAAAGACCGACGTTGAAGGCCGATTTACTTTCTCAATAGATATAAATAAAGAATACACTTTGGTGGCTTCTTATGTAGGATATAAAGAAAACTCCATTACAGTTAAAGCAACTACTGCTGGCGAGGAAGTTCCTACCGACTTATTATTAGAAGAGAGTAATAAAAATTTAAAAGATGTAGTGGTAAGTACGAATAGAGGAACCAATAAAGGGGCTACTGATAACGCCTTGATTGCTTTCCAAAAAAATACAAATACAGTAGCTTCTGTGATCTCTGCAGAGTCTATTAAAAGAAGCCCAGATAGAAACACAGCAGAAATTTTAAAGAGAACACCGGGTGCTTCAATACAAGAAGGTAAATATATTATTGTAAGAGGTTTGGCGGATAGATATAACCAAGCAATGTTAAATGGAATTTTACTTACAAGTACAGAGCCTGACCGTAAGACATTCTCTTTTGATTTATTTCCTTCTCAAATCATTGATAATATCATTATTAATAAAGCATTCGTGCCTGAATTACCAGGAGAGTGGGCAGGTGGTTTAATTCAAGTAAATACAAAGGATGTTCCTTCTAAAAACTTTTTTAATATTCAAATAGGAACAAGTGCAAACAGCTTAATCACTGGGAAAGACTTTTTGAAAGATAAGAGCGGTAAAACAGATTGGTATGGTATCGACGATGGCTCTAGATCTTTACCAATGGGTTACACGACTAAATCTAATTTTGATACTTCTAGCATGGCTGCTAAAACAGCAATGGGAAAGACTATGTCAAATAATTGGTCGCCATTAACGACTACTGCAAAACCAAATGTCAGTTTACAAATGAATGGTGGTTTTTCTGGAACCTTATGGGGAAAGAAAATAGGCGGTATTATTGGGATTAGCTATGCGAATGCTTATCGTTTTCAAGACAATGTGAATAATCAAAATCAGTTGTCCAATGATGGATTTTCTTCTTATGTAGCTTTAAATGACAATAAGTATATTAATGATATTAACATGGGTGGTATCGCAGGTTTATCAATTTTCTTAAACCCATTAAATAAAATTAGTTACAAGGCGATTGTGAATGTTAAGACTTCAAACATATTTACTCAGAGAGCTGGAACTGTTTATGATAGACAACAATTGGTAAAAGGAAATGAATTTGTTTTTGATCAAAACACATTTTTCACCAATCAGTTAAATGGTGAGCATAGTTTGTCTCAAAAATTAAAATTCAATTGGTATGGTGCATTTAATATTTTAGATGCGTACAGCCCAGATCAAAGAAGAATTTTGTATACTAAAAATATAAATGGATCAGATCCATATGTATTGAATATTTCAAACACATTATCACAACAATCAGGAAGCCGCGTATTTAAATCTTTATCTGATTATATATATACTGGAGGTGGTGATTTAACATTGAAATTGAATCAACAAACTATCAAGGCGGGTTATATGATACAAGTGAAAGATCGTTTGTATGATGCGCAATTATTTGCTATCACAATGCCAATTGATAACCTTTCTTTAAGAAGTTTACCAGCCGATCAAGCTTTCTCATCATCTAATTTTGGAAATGGGAGTGACAATAAATTTGCTTTTAATTCTATACAAAATAGAAATTTCAGATATTTAGCAAATACTATCTTAAATGCAGGTTACTTACAATTTGATAATAAAATTTCAAATGGTTTAAGAGTGGTTTGGGGTTTAAGAGTTGAGAATTTTGACCAATTGGTTGGTTCGGTTAAAAAGTGGGATCCTCGACATACTTATTCTCAGGTTACCGATTACTTACCTGGTGTAAATGCTTCAATTAAATTAACTGAAAAAGCAAACCTAAGACTTACAGGTTCTCAAACAGTGATTAGACCTGAATTAAGAGAGTTATCTGCGTTAAGTATATACGATTTTGAATTAAACGCGTCTGTTTCTGGTAATCCTGATTTAAAAAGAACTAAAATCACCAATACCGATTTAAGATATGAATATTACCCTTCTGCAGGTGAAATGTTCACAGCTGGTGTTTTCTTTAAGAACTTTGAAAATCCAATTGAAAGTATTTATCAAGAAGGTTCAGGTGGATCTAGTTTGTTCTCCTTCCAAAATGCTGCAAAAGCAACTGCTTTTGGATTTGAATTAGAAGGTAGAAAGAAATTAAGCAAGCGCTTTACATTACAAGCGAATGGTTCTTATATCAATTCAAAAATAGAGGATAAAAATATAGGCATTAGCAGACCATTACAAGGACAATCACCTTATTTAATTAACGCCGGAATATTATACGATATAGCTGAAAAAGGTTTAAATATTACTACTTTGGTTAATCAAGTGGGTAAGCGTATATATCTAGTGGGTGATATTCAAGCTGGTGCAGGTTCACCAGATGTATATGAAAATCCAAGAGCACTGATTGATTTTCAAGTGAGCAAAAAATTCGCAAATAATAAGGCGGAAGTTAAAATGACTATTTCTGACCTATTGAATCAAAGACAAATCTTCTACCAAAATGGCGACAGCAATACTGGCTATGATGCTGCCAAGGACGGACTTCGTTTTTCTAGAAAATTTGGTACTACTTATGGCGTAACAATTAATTACACTTTATAATAAACTAAATCAAAAACTTTTTTTAAATACAAACAACAATGAAACAATTATTTTATTTATCTCTAGCTTTTTTAGCCATCACTGGTTGCAGAAAGATTGAAACAGATGGCGAAAAAGAAATCTTCGTAGTAACGAAGGAAATTGCTCCAGTAGGTGCGGTGTCAAACACAATTACCTTATCTGGTAAAATCACAAAGGACACCACTTTATTAGCTAAAGACGTAAACTACTTATCTGGTATCGTTTATGTTACGAAAGGGGTTACTTTGACTGTTCAAGAAGGTGCAAAAGTAATGGGTAAATCAGGTACAGATGTGGCTGCTTTAGTTATTTGCCGTGGTGCAAAATTAGTAGCAAAGGGAACTGCTGAAAAACCAATTATTTTCACTTCTGCTGCTGCTAATCCAGCTTCAGGTGATTGGGGTGGTATTGTATTATTAGGTACTGCATCTGTAAACCAATCCTTAACATGGAAAGGAACTGCCTATAAAGGTTTAACTTCCGTTGAAGGTGGAATCAATGATGCCTCTGTAGGTTATGGTTTAGCCGGTTCAGGCGATACTGAATACCCTACTGCAAATAATGCTGACAATAGTGGTATTTTACAATATGTAAGAATCGAATATGCGGGTTATGCATATCAACCAGATAATGAGTTGAATAGTTTAACAATGGCTGCTGTGGGCAGTGGTACTACTATTGATCATATCCAAGTTACTTATGCAAAGGATGATGCTTACGAGTGGTTTGGTGGAACAGTAAACTGTAAGTATTTAATTGCTTATAAGACACAGGATGACGACTTTGATACAGACTTTGGTTATTCTGGTAAAGTACAATTTGGTATCGTGTTAAGAGACTCTTTAATTGCCGATATCTCTCTCTCAGAGGCATTTGAATCTGATAATGATGGTAATGGATCTGATTTTACACCAAAAACTACTGCAGTTTTCTCTAACATCACTGCTATAGGACCAAGAATTAATCCAGTTTCTGGAAAAGGAAATAACTTGTATTATGCAGGTGCTCAAATTAGAAGAAACTCTGGTATCTCAATTCAAAATGCAATTTTTGCAGGATGGCCAAGAGCGATTACAATAGACGAGTCTAAAGTAACTACCAATGGGTCTACTTACAAAAATTTATCAGATAGTGTTACAAGATTAAAAAATGTAACCTTAGCAGGTAATACCGTGGATTTATTATATGTTGGAAAATCTGGTGCAAGCACCAATAAAACAGATGCTGATTTATTAGCTGTTTTCTCTACACCTTTTTATAATAATACCATATTAAGTTCTTCAGAGCCAAATATCTTAAAATTAATTCAACCATTCAACTATTCGAATCCTGACTTTACTCCATATGCGAGTGCAGGCCCAGCAACTTCAGGTAACTTAAGTACTGCTTTTGGTACATTAGGATTGAATACGTCTTTGGATTATAAGTCTAATGGTAGCTTCTCTGATGCATTGTTACAAGATGCATTCTTTGATAAGACTGCAACTTTTAGAGGTGCGGTTGCAACATCTGGTGTGAACCAAGCATGGTGGAGAGGTTGGACATCATGGAAGTAAATTAGTATTTAATAATTGTTATAGTTTTATACAAAAGCGCTCCAATTTATTGGGGCGCTTTTTATTTAGTTTAAAATCCTGTTGCTACTTAACAATTTGATAATATCAATTTAAAGTTAAGTATGCGCTTTTCATTGAATTTTGTAAAATGGCAAGCGAGCAAATTAGATACGAATTCAGGAAAGCAGATATCAAAGATGCTCAAATATTTTTTGAATCTTATCAGGGCTATACCAATTCATTTCTGCGATTAGAAGAGTTTGTTGCTAGTTTTGAAACTAAGTTAAAGGACAATCAACTCCACTTTTTTATAGTAGAAACGTTTGATACAAATAA
>Ga0209107_10000544_pt1 | contig 21761 bp, 19 predicted proteins | sample LakErihyJuly2011_2_FD_187460 | JGI IMG/M metagenome (GOLD analysis project Ga0209107, IMG submission 187460) | Freshwater microbial communities from dead zone in Lake Erie, Canada - CCB hypolimnion July 2011 (SPAdes) (version 2) | ecosystem: Environmental > Aquatic > Freshwater > Lentic >...
ATAAGCCTGGCGAGGATGATTACCAAATTAAAAACGCAAAAATAGCAATTGCTTCTGGAGGAATTTACGGTTTAGGGCCTGGAAAAAGTGTCCAAAAAAATGTACTTCCACAATCTTCTTCAGATTTTATTTATGCAATTATTGTCGAAGAATATGGCTTAATTGGAGGCTTACTCGTTCTTGGTTTATACTTGTTATTGTTCTTCCGATTTATGGTTGCAGCACACAAAGCCAACACCCTTTTCGGAAAATTATTAGTTGTTGGTTTGGGATTTCCAATGATATTTCAAGCGCTAATAAATATGGGCGTAGCAGTTGAATTATTACCTGTAACAGGTCAAACATTACCGTTAATAAGTAGTGGTGGAAGTTCCATTTGGATGACGTGTGTTTCCCTTGGGATAATTATCAGCGTAACCAAAAAAGACGAAGAAATTGCATTGGAACAAAGTGAAGCTGAAAAAAGAGATATGATTCTTCAAAAGTTAATTGACGAACAAATCGAAAAAGAAAATGCCGTTGACGAAGTAGTTGAAGAGAATAATTATTCTATTGAAGACACTTCTAAAAATCCAATGGATGCAGTTTTGAAGAAGAAGTAGACAGTGTTCATTTTTTAGTAATCAGTTCATAATTTAATAAATGTCAAAATACAAATTCATACTAAGTGGTGGCGGAACGGGCGGACATATCTACCCGGCAATCGCTATTGCGGATGAATTAAAATCTCGTTTTCCAGACGCTGAATTTCTTTTTGTGGGTGCGCAGGATAAAATGGAAATGCAAAAAGTTCCTCAAGCGGGTTATGCTATAAAAGGACTTTGGATTGCTGGTTTACAAAGAAAATTGACTTTGCAAAATCTATTATTTCCTGTTAAACTAATTAGTAGTTTGTGGAAATCAAGAGCCATAATAAAAGAGTTTAAACCCGATGTGGTGATTGGAACGGGTGGATTTGCTTCGGGACCATTATTGCAAATGGCGAATTCCTTGAATATTCCAACGGTTATTCAAGAACAAAATTCGTTTCCTGGAATTACCAATAAACTGTTGAGTAAAAAAGCCAATAAAATTTGTGTGGCTTATGAAAATTTAGATCGGTTTTTTCCAAAAGAGAAAATGATTCTAACGGGAAATCCAGTTCGTCAGGATTTGATTGACATTGATGAAAAAAGAGAAGAAGCTATTACCTATTTCAATTTGGATGCTTCCAAAAAAACACTTTTGGTTCTTGGCGGGAGCCTTGGCGCAAGAAGCATAAATCAATTAATCGAAAAGGAATTACCAAATATAACCAATCAAAATATTCAAGTTATTTGGCAATGTGGCAAGTTTTATATTGATGAGTATAGTAAATACAATACTAATCGTCAACCAACAACCAACAACCAACAACCAACAACCAACATTCAGGTTTTTGCTTTTATTGATCGTATGGATTTGGTTTATGCTGCTGCCGATTTTGTGATTTCAAGAGCCGGAGCATCGTCAGTTTCGGAGTTGAGTATTGTTGGGAAACCGGTACTATTCATTCCATCACCAAATGTTGCCGAAGACCATCAAACTAAAAATGCCAAATCTATTGTAGATAGAAATGGCGCTTTGATGCTTAAAGAAAGTGAATTGGATGAAAAATTTAATACGGTTTTTAGCGATTTAGTTGCCAATGAAAATTTGCAAAAGCAACTATCAATAAATATAAAAAAATTAGCAAAAATTCACGCTACAAGAGATATTGTAGATGAAATTGTGAAATTGATAAAATAAATATAAGTCACAGATGTTGTTTGACCTTATGACTTTAAAACAGTAAAACTTTTTAATGAACTTGAACCAAATACATAACGTCTATTTCATAGGAATCGGAGGAATCGGGATGAGTGCTTTGGCGCGTTATTTCAAAACCATCGGTAAAAATGTATCTGGGTATGATAAAACGGAAACCGAACTCACGAGAGAATTGGAACAAAGTGGCATCAATATTCATTTTGAAGATAATATAAATTTAATTCCAACAGATTATTTCACTGAAAACACTTTGGTAATTATTACGCCAGCAGTTCCAATCACGCATTCAGAATGGAATTATTTTTTAGAAAGAGATTTCAATGTTAAAAAAAGAGCAGAAGTTTTAGGAATTATTACAAAAGATACGTTTTGTTTTGCAGTTGCGGGAACGCACGGAAAAACAACAACTTCAAGTATTTTAGGTCATATCTTGTATGAAAGTGGTGCCGATGTAACTTCGTTTCTAGGTGGAATTGTTGAGAATTATAACTCTAATTTAATTGGAACTGGAAAAACGATAACTGTGGTTGAAGCCGACGAATTTGACCGTTCATTCTTGCATTTACATCCCAATATTGCTTGTATCACCTCAATGGATGCCGATCATTTGGACATTTATGGAGATAGTGCCGCAATGGAAGCTTCATTTATAGAATTTGCTGATAAAGTGGAAGATAAAAGTAAGCTTTTTATAACCAAAGATTTGCCGTTAGAAGGAGTTAGAGTAGAAATTAGCGAAAGTAAAACACTTAGCGAAGTTCCCCCTTCGGGGGTTAGGGGGCTATTCAATGCTTTCAACGTGAGAATTGAAAATGGAAATTATGTTTTTGATGTGCAAACACCAACGGAAATACTATCGAATTTAGAATTTGGATTGCCAGGAAAACACAATTTAACGAATGCCTTGATGGCTTTGGCAATGGCAAAAACGTTCGGAACATCCAATGATGCAATTGCAAAAGCACTAAAATCGTTCAAAGGAATTAAGAGAAGATTTTCATATCAAATTAAAGAAAGTAATTTAGTATATATTGACGATTATGCACACCATCCAACAGAAATAAACGCGGTGCACCAAGCAGTTTCAGAATTGTATGCCAATCAAAAAGTATTGGCAATTTTTCAACCGCATTTGTTTAGTAGAACAAAAGATTTCGCTGATGATTTTGCCAAAAGTCTTTCTGCTTTTGATGAGGTTTTATTGTTAGATATTTATCCTGCACGAGAAGTACCAATGGAGGGAATTACATCCGATTGGTTGTTGGGAAAAATGACAAATGAACATAAAAAAGTCGTTTCTAAATTGGATTTGATTCCAGCAATATTGAAAAGTGAAGCAAAAATAATTGTTACTATTGGAGCAGGAGATATTGGAGAATTGGTTCAACCAATAAAAGAAGCATTGCTAAAAAAATAAATGGATTTTTGAATACAAATTAGAATTGCATAAAATGAAAAAATTGAACTGGAAAAATATTTGGATAAATGTAAGATTACTGCTGATGTTTGTAGCGGTTATTTTTCTATTTTCATTTTCTTCAAAACGAAATTCAGAGCGAAAACTCGTAAAATCGGTAGTAGTTTTTCTTGGAAATGAGGAAATTTTTGTGACACACGAAACGGTTAATAAATTGTTAATAGAAAATAATAAGAGTTTGCAAATACTACAAAAAGATAAGGTAGATTTGAACAAATTGGAAAAATATCTCGACAATTACAATATGATTGAAAAATCAGAAGTGTTTGTAACTATCGATGGTGTGCTGAAAGCTGTGGTAAAACAGAAGTCGCCAATAGCAAGGGTTTTTGACGAAAACGGATCCTTTTATTTTGATTATCAGGGGAATAAAATGCCGTTATCTGAAAATTTCACTGCTAGAGTTCCGTTAATTTCGGGTGCAATAAATGATGAAAACAGCAAAGATTTAAATAAATTATTTCGATTTATTTATGATGATGTTTTTTTGAAAAAAAACATAATTGGAATAGAAATTTTGCCAACTGGGGCGATAATTATGTCCAATAGAAATTATAATTACAAGATTGATTTTGGAAGAACCATAAATGTGGAAGCTAAATTCAAAAATTATAAAGCATTTTTTCAAAAAGCAGAAGCAGATAGTTCGTTAGTGAAATATAAAAAAATAAATCTGAGGTTTACGCAGCAAGTGGTTTGCACAAAATAATTGGTTATGGAAAAAGAGAGTATTGCAGTAGGATTAGACATTGGGACAACAAAAATTGTCGCAATGATTGGTAGAAAAAACGAATATGGAAAATTGGAGATTCTTGGAATTGGAAAATCCAAAAGTTTAGGTGTGAAAAGAGGTGTGGTTGATAATATCACGCAAACAATCCAATCTATCCAACAAGCGGTTCAAGAAGCAGAAACTAATTCAGGTTACAAAATAAAAGATGTAGTTGTAGGAATTGCGGGACAACATATTCGCAGCATCCAACACAGCGATTACATCAGTAGAAGTAATGCAGAAGAAGTTATTGGCGATAAAGACATTGATTTGTTAATCAATCAAGTTCATAAATTAGCGATGCTTCCAGGGGAAGAAATTATTCACGTTTTGCCACAAGAATTCAAAATTGATGGGCAATCTGAAATAAAAGAACCAATCGGAATGTGCGGCGGAAGATTAGAATCAAGTTTTCATGTGGTTGTTGGACAAGCATCCTCAATCAGAAATGTGGGAAGATGTATTCAAAGCTCAGGCATTGAATTATCAGGATTAACCTTGGAACCATTAGCTTCGGCAGATGCTGTTTTGAGTCAGGAAGAAAAAGAAGCGGGTGTGGCTTTGATAGATATTGGTGGTGGAACGACAGATTTAGCCATTTTCAAAGACGGTATTATTCGCCACACGGCAGTAATTCCTTTTGGTGGAAATGTAATTACCGACGACATCAAAGAAGGATGTTCTATCATTGAAAAGCAAGCAGAATTATTGAAAGTGAAATTTGGATCGGCTTGGCCAGGAGAAAATAAAGACAACGAAATTGTTTCTATTCCAGGTTTAAGAGGGAGAGAACCTAAAGAAATTTCTTTGAAAAATTTGTCTAAAATAATCCACGCTCGTGTAGTTGAAATTATTGAACAAGTTTTTGTAGAAATTAAAGCATATGGTCACGAAGATCCAAGACGTAAATTAATTGCAGGGATTGTATTAACTGGTGGTGGGGCACAATTGAATCACATCAAACAATTAGTAGAATATATAACAGGAATGGATACTAGAATTGGCTATCCAAACGAGCATTTAGCGGGTGATTCTGATGAAGAAATTTCAAGTCCATTATATGCAACAGCAGTTGGATTAGTAATGAATTCTATTGAAAATAGTACGCAAAGTGCGGTGAAAATAACTTTTTCTGCACCTGAAAAAGTAAATGTTTATAGAGCGCCAGTAGAACCTATTCCAGAAAATGAAGAGCATGAAAAGCAAGAAGAAGAAAAAGTTAAAATGCCTGTGGGAGAATCGACAGAAACAAAAATCAGAAAGTCGTTTTTTGATAAATATGTTGATAAAATCAAAGAATTTTTAGACAACGCAGAGTAGTTTAAAAAATAAATTGAAAGAAAACTTTCTTTTTGCACAGTGCCGAAAGAAGTTAAAAAAATAGAATAATTAATTAAGAATAAAAACCAATATTATGACAAGCAACTCAGATTTTGGAAGTATTTCATTTGATTTACCAAAGAACCAATCAAATGTAATTAAGGTAATTGGCGTTGGTGGAGGCGGAAGTAACGCAATTAACCATATGTTTAAACAAGGTATTAAAGGCGTTGATTTCATCGTTTGCAACACTGATTCGCAAGCCCTTGAAAACAGTTCGGTTCCGAACAAAATTCAATTGGGTGTGAATTTAACCGAAGGACTTGGTGCAGGTGCCAATCCAGAAGTAGGTCAACAATCAGCGATTGAAAGCATTGCCGACATCGAAAAAATGTTAGACAGCAATACCAAAATGGTTTTCATTACCGCAGGAATGGGTGGTGGAACCGGAACTGGTGCAGCTCCCGTAATTGCTCAATTGGCTAAAGAAAGAGACATTCTAACCGTTGGAATTGTAACTATTCCTTTTCAATTTGAAGGAAAAGTACGACAAGAACAAGCATTATTAGGTGTTGAAAAATTAAGAAAACAAGTCGATTCTTTGATTGTTATCAATAATAACAAATTGAGAGAAGTATATGGAAATTTAGGTTTCAAAGCCGGTTTCTCTAAAGCGGACGAAGTTTTAGCAACTGCCTCAAGAGGGATTGCTGAAGTAATTACGCATCACTATACTCAAAATATTGATTTAAAAGATGCAAAAACCGTTTTGTCAAACAGCGGAACTGCCATAATGGGTTCTGCTTCGGCAAGTGGTGATAATCGTGCAAAAGAAGCCATTATTTCTGCGCTCGATTCCCCATTATTAAATGATAATAAAATCGCAGGTGCCAAAAACGTATTGTTGCTTATCGTTTCTGGAACTAATGAAATCACAATTGACGAAATTGGAGAAATCAATGATCATATTCAAGCGGAAGCAGGTTACAATGCCAATATTATTATGGGGGTTGGTGAAGACGATTCTCTTGCGGATGCAATTGCAGTGACTATCATTGCTACAGGTTTCAATTCAGAACAACAAAATGAAATCGTAAATACTGAACCTAAAAAGATTATCCATACTTTGGGTGGCGAACAAAAATTAGTTCAAGATTTATCAAATAATAAAGCAATTCCAGGATTTGATTTTTTGACATTTGAGGATGTAGTTCCTCAAAAAGAAGAAAAAATCATCTTTGAATTATTAGAAGATGAAGTAGAAATTGATAGTGTTGCTGAAACTCCAATGGAAGTTTTTGAAGCTCCTGAAGTTGAAATTCCAACGTTCGAAATGGACTTGGTTCCAACATCAGAATTCATAAAAAACCTTGACGTTACTTTTGAAATTGTTGCGCCAGAATTGGATGCAGAATATTATTTTTCTGCTCCAGAAGTTAAAGAAATTGAAGTGGTTGCGCCACAAGCAATTGTTGTCGAAGAAGAGCAAATTACCTTTTCATTCGATTTGCCAATTGCAAAAACAGAAGTGCCAAAAGAAGAACATTTCCTTTTCCAATTGACAGATGAGACTAAAAATATTCAAGTAAATGAGCATGTGGAGTTCGTAACAATGACCGAATTGAACGAAAGTGGCATTATAAAATATTCTCTTGAAGAGTATATGGATATCGAAAAAGAATTGTCAAATTCGAAACCTGTTGCTGCTGCCATCGAAGAGCCAATCGCTGATGAATTGAATATCACAGTAAAACAAGTTGATTTCAGTGCCAATAACAACTCGTTTTCAGAGGAAATTTCTCCAATGGAAATGTCAATCGAAGAATCATCAAAAATTATTGCCGATGAAAGAAGAAGAAAATTGAAAGAATTCAATTATAAATTTCATAATAACCCATCAAGAGTGGAAGAATATGAAAAAGAACCAGCATACAAAAGATCGGGAGTTGACCTTTCAAATCCTCAAACAAACAATGCAAATTCAAGAATTTCATTGGGAACCGACAGTAATAACGACAATCAGCTGCGTTCAAATAATTCATTTTTGCACGATAATGTAGATTAAACAAAAACAAATTACAAGAATTTAGCCCGAAAGTCAATGCGATTTTCGGGCTATTTTTTGCTTCCAAGCTCCCGATTTCTTTTTATCGGAACAGAACCAAAACAGTTGTAAATTCAATATTAATTCTATAAATTTGCAGTGCCTTAATCCAGCTGTACGTTACAAGTTTTTTCTCGAAAATGCTTTTTTCTAAGACCTTAAAAGAGCTTCTAAAGTCGCTTTTTAAGTCCAAGAAAAAATCCATTTTCTCTCAAAAAAGCTTTCCACTTCCATCTGGGGCAAAGTAAAATCGTTTTCAAAATAACGTTTTTATTTAACGATTAACCAAATTAACAAAACAAGATATGAGTTTATCAGCAAAATTAATGGACGATATTAAAACCGCAATGAGAGCAAAAGATACGATTGCATTGGAAGCACTTCGCGCCATAAAATCGGAAATTTTGTTAGCACAAACGGCAACAGGAAGCAAAGAAGAAATCTCTGAAGAAGAAGAAATCAAATTGTTACAAAAATTGGTAAAAACCAGAAAAGACAGTGCTAAAATCTTCACAGAACAAAACCGTTTGGACTTAGCAGAACCAGAATTAGCGCAAATTGCAGTAATCGAAAAATTCTTACCAGCACAATTAAGCGAAGCAGAAGTAGAGGCTATTATTGCAAAAATTATTGCAGAAACTGGCGCTTCAGGAATCGCTTCAATGGGGAAGGTTATGGGAATTGCTTCAGATCAATTAGGCGGAACCGCTGAAGGAAAAACCATTTCTACAATAGTTAAGAAATTATTGGTTTAGTTATAATTTATTGATTTCTTTTATTCTAAAATCAAAAATCTGAAATCAAAAATCAATAATGGCTGCGTAGTTCAACTGGATAGAATATCAGATTTCGGCTCTGAGGGTTGCAGGTTCGAACCCTGCCGCGGTCACTTTACTCCTTGTATTATTCTACAAGGAGTTTTTATTTCAACTGGATACCTGCCTGCCTGCAGGCAGGGAATATCAGATTTCGGCTCTGAGGGTTGGGGGTTCCCTGCCTGTCGGCAGACAGGGAATCCCTCCGCTGTCACAAAAAAAGTCCAAGATTTCTCTTGGACTTTTTTAATGATTTAAATTGAAATTAAATCGCAGTTATTTTTTTCAAATCAGCTATTGTTTGTGTTGGGTTTTCCGCCTTGAAAACATAATTTCCAGCTACCAAAACATCTGCACCTGCTTGAACCAATTCGACGGCATTTTTATTGGTTACGCCGCCATCAATTTCTATTATGGTTGATGCCCCTTTTCGGTTTATTAGGGTTTTCAATTTTTCAATTTTTGAATAGGTATTCTCAATAAAGGATTGCCCACCAAAACCTGGGTTTACACTCATCAAACAAACCAAATCAATATCATTAATAACATCCTCTAATAAATCAATATTGGTATGTGGATTTAGAGCTACACCTGCTTTCATTCCTTCGGCTTTTATGGCTTGTAAAGTTCTGTGCAAATGATTACAAGCTTCGTAATGAACGGTAAGAATGTCTGCGCCTAAATCTTTAAACGTTTTTATATATCGGTCGGGATCTATAATCATCAAATGTACATCGATTGTTTTTTTGGCGTGTTTGGTAATAGCTTCTAAAACGGGCATTCCAAAGGAAATATTAGGAACAAATACGCCGTCCATAATGTCGATGTGAAACCAATCGGCTTGACTGTTATTTATCATTTCGATGTCGCGCTGTAGGTTGGCGAAATCGGCAGCAAGTACGGATGGGGCAATAAGTGTATTTTTCATTTTAGTAGTGTTGTTTGTGCAAAAGTAGTAATTTTAAAAAAACTCCGAAAGAGATTCCGGAGTTTTGACCTTAAGACTTTATGACATTCGACTTGAAGACGAATTTATCCTAAATAGGTTTTCAAGATTTTACTTCTTGAAGTATGTTTTAATCTGCGGATTGCTTTTTCTTTAATCTGACGAACGCGTTCCCGAGTTAGGTCGAAAGTTTCTCCAATTTCTTCTAAAGTCATTGGGTGTTGGTCGCCCAATCCGAAATACAAACGAACGACGTCGGCTTCTCTTGGAGTTAATGTTTCCAAAGAGCGCTCGATTTCGGTACGCAATGATTCTTGAATTAATGCACGATCTGGATTTGGGGATTCGCCTGAACGCAAAACGTCGTAAAGGTTAGAATCTTCACCTTCTACAAGTGGTGCATCCATTGACAAGTGACGTCCAGAGTTTTTCATTGACTCTTTTACGTCGTTTACTGTCATGTCTAATTCCTTGGCAATTTCTTCGGCTGTTGGCGGTCTTTCATTAGATTGCTCTAACAAAGCGTACATTTTATTGATTTTATTAATAGAACCAATTTTATTTAAAGGCAAACGAACGATACGAGATTGTTCTGCAAGTGCTTGTAAAATCGATTGACGAATCCACCAAACAGCATACGAAATGAATTTGAAACCACGAGTTTCATCAAAACGTTGTGCGGCTTTGATCAAACCTAAATTTCCTTCATTAATCAAATCGGGAAGTGTTAAACCTTGATTTTGATATTGTTTTGCTACCGAAACTACGAAACGTAAATTGGCTTTCGTCAATTTTTCAAGCGCAGCTTGATCTCCGGCTTTAATTTTCTGAGCCAATTCTACTTCTTCATCGGCAGTAATCAAATCTACTTTTCCAATTTCTTGTAAATATTTGTCTAACGATGCCGTTTCACGGTTGGTTACCTGCTTGGTAATTTTTAGTTGTCTCATAATTTCTATCCCTTTTTAGGTATTGAGATAGTTATACGTTGGGAGTTGCAAAAAAGTTACAAAATATATAAAAAAGTTTCAACTGTTTCCAAGTAACAATGTTTAGACAAAAACAAGTTGGAATAAAATTAGGATTAGAATTCTAAAAAATTGGCAACATTTTTACCGTTCCATTCGCCTAAAAATTTATAGGGAATAAATCGTGCGAATAGTTCTTCTTTATACCATTTGAGTTTTCTGGTAAGACGAACAACCTCTTTATGCTTTTCATTTTTATAGGCATAATCAATCATTTCGGCCTGCGTTTTCCATATGCTTAAAGTAGCTTGTTGGATTAAAGGCCATTCGCCAACGCCAATTGACATTGCTAGTCCATCGTACTCTTCTAAACTTTTACTCACTTTACCGACTTTACTCCAAAAAGAAATTAATTTAGATATCCGAATACTGGCGCGTGTTAAAACCATAACGGGTTTATCTAAAGCCAAAGTAGCATGAGAAACAAAAGGTTGTTTTCCGTCCCATTTTCCATGGGCTTCTGCGGCATGTGCAAAAACGGTAAATGATTCGACACTCTTAGATTTGTATTTGTTAAAAAACGAATTGTTTTCAAAAAAATTAGTGGCATTCATTTCTGATTCCCAAATACACAATAAGGCATAGGTGCCAAAGTTTGGTTTAGAACTAAAACCATTTTCTGCCCCAGATCCTAATAGTTTGTAGAATACAAGTCCTTCAATATTTTTGAAATGCGCGTGTCCTAATTGCATTTGAGAAAATGCCCAAAGTTTGTTGGAAAATGTTTCCAATTTGAAAAAAGTACAAGTAGTAATTTGGCTCATTGGTATGAATGCTTACTAGGCATATTGAGTTTTAGATTTTTTTAAAGCGTCTTGAATGTATTTTTTCTTAATAATTAACATTCCAAAACTTTCGCCACCTTCTTTACCAGTGTTTTTGTGGTGCATTTTGTGTGCACGTCGCAACGCTAAAACATATACGTTTTTTGATTTAGTAAGCACTTTGAAACGTTGGTGTATCACTAAGTCGTGTACAACAAAATAAGCTAAACCATACAATAAAATTCCAAAACCAACCCAAGTATACCAGGCATATTGGTTCATCATACCAAACATAATGAGTAACCAACTTGGTACGGCATAAGTGATAAAAAACAAGTCATTTCGTTCAAACCAACTTTTATGGTCTTTTTTGTGATGATCCGCATGAAAATACCACATAAAACCATGCATGATGTATTTGTGATTTGCCCAAGCAGAAAATTCTGTTAGAATAAAGGTAACTAAAACGATGCTGCAATTAATTAATATTTCCATGTTAAATAAATATAAATAAAGAGGTAAAGAATATAATTTGTAAAATTAAAATTATTAAAGAAACATTGCGATTTCCTTTTATAATAGTGGGATAAAAAAAGTACGATGTAAAAAAAGTAACTCCAACCCATCCCAAATAATTATGTAAACCTGGTAATCCTCCTTCAAATTGCCAAAAATCGAGTCTTGGTGCCACTTGTTCAATTAGTAAGTCAATAAGTGTTACCAATAAAGCCGCTACAACCAATGACACTATTTTATTTGCAAAGATACTACTTACAATTCTAATTCCTGCAAAAATAAGCATTGCCCAATTGATGGAAATAATTATTGGTACATTAAGTAATTTAAAGCCTAAACCATCTCCATAGGAATATTTTCCGAAAATCAGTCCTGTTTTTACTCCAATTACTTCAATTATAAAACCTAAAAAAGCGATAGAAAAAAAAGCAAATAGGAATTTTCCGTTAGCCAATGGACTATGAATTAAAAAAACAAAACAAGTAAGTAATAAGGTATAAGGTGTAAATGGACTAAAAAAAGTAGGATTAACTACAAACCCAATCGATCCAGAAATATATACCAGAATTAAGAAATATAAAAAATAGGATTTGTATGTTTCTTTCATTTTAATTCTTGTTCTACTATAAGTTGACTGGCTATTTTTGCACTAAAAAGGCACAATGGAATTCCTCCGCCGGGATGCACACTTCCTCCTACAAGAAACAAATTTTTAATGCTTGACGAAAAATTAGCATGTCGCAAAAATGCTGCGAATGTATTGTTACTAGAGTTGCCGTAAAGTGATCCTCCATAAGACGAAGTTTGTTTTTCTATATCAACGGGACTTAACGTGCTTTCTGAAATGATATATTTTTCAATATCGGTTGCCAGCATCGCATTAATTTTGGCAATAACATTTTTTCGAATTGCTGCTGCATAGTTTATACTTTCGTTTTTATTGTGTGGCACATTAACCATTACAAACCAGTTTTCACAACCTTCTGGCGCATCTTCTTTGCAGTATTTTGAAGTAATATTGATGTAAATCGTAGGATCATCAGTTGGAAATTGTGTTGAAAATAAATGATCAAATTCCTTTTTATAATCATCGCTAAATAAAATATTATGCAATCCCAGTGCTCCAAATTCTTTATTTATTCCCCAATAAAAAACATACGCACTACTTGATTTCTCTTGTTGAATTAATTTTTTAGGAGTATAGGATTTTGGCAACAAATACTTGTAAAGTACGTGAATATCTACATCACTTGCCACAATATCAAAAGGGTAACTGACTCCACTACTTTTAATTGCGGAAATTCTGTTATTAGTTCCAACTTCTAAGGTTTCAATAGCAGCATTATATTTAATTTCCACATTTGCTTCTTCTGCTAGTTTGACTAAATGTGTTGTAATTTGGTGCATGCCTTTCTTTGGTAAATAAGCCCCAAGATTAAACTCTAAATGCGAAATCATATTCATTAAAGCAGGTGCTTTGTATGGATTAGAACCATTATAAGTTGCAAATCGATTGAATAGTTGTACTGTTTTTGGATTGGAAAATGTTCTTGAATTTTTTTGGTGCATTGTACTGAATAATCCTAAAAAAGGGGAAAATAATATACCTTTTAGGGTTTTTAGATTAATGAAATTTTTCAGTTGATGAAGCGATTGTTTCAAAAACAAATCTTGGGTAGTTTTAAAATAAAATGCGTTGCGCTTGATATATTTTAAAACAGTTTCTTTTTTTTCGTTTAATTTTAAATGAACTTCTTCTGCAAAATCTTCTATATTAGCAGACGCTTTTAGTTGCGTTCCATCAGAATAAAAATAATTGGTAATGACATCTAATTTTTGGTATTCAAATTGATGCGAGCTCCCTTGCAAATTAGTCAATTCATCTATTAACGAAGGCATTGTAAATAATGATGGTCCTTTATCAAATCGGAAACCATTGGTAGTAAGTTCACTCAATTTTCCACCAGGATAACTATTTTTTTCAAAAATGGTCACCTTAAACCCTTGATTAGCAAGCCGAATGGAAAGTGCAAGACCCCCAATTCCAGCTCCAATTACACCAACGGTTTTTGTCATTTTTATTAATTAAAAAGAGTTACAAAATTAAATTTTTATAAAAGCATAATAGTACAACAAAAGTTAAAAAAATCCTATAAATTAAAAACCCCAACTAAAGTTATTAAGTTGGGGTTTATTATAATCTAAAAAATTAAATTTTTATTAAGACTCTCTTGGAGGTCTTGGTAATAAAGCTTTTCTTGACACTTTTTCTTTTCTAGTTTTTGGATCAAGACCTAAGTATTTCACCATAAACACGTCACCCATATTCACTACATCAGAAACATTTTCTGTACGTTCCCAAGCTAACTCAGACACGTGAAGCAATACTTCGTTTCCAGGAACTGCTGTATATTCTACAACTGCGCCAAAATCAAGCATTTTAATTACTTTCACTTCGTAAGATTCGTTCATTTGTGGTTTGAAAGTAATCGATTCAATTTTAGCCAATACCGCTGCTATTCCAGCAGGATCAGTTCCTAAAATTTCAATTACCCCTTGCTCATTCACTTCATTGATTACGATAGTTGTTCCAGTAGCTTTTTGTAATTCTTGAATTACTTTTCCTCCAGGTCCAATCAACGCTCCGATAAAGTTACCAGGAATTGTTCTTGTAATAATTTTTGGAGCATATTCCTTAACATCTTCTTTCGGTGCAGCCAAAGTTTCAGTAAGAATATTAAGAATATGCAAACGACCGTCACGAGCTTGAGCCAATGCAACTTCCATAATTTCATATTTCAATCCGTCAATTTTGATGTCCATTTGACACGCTGTAATTCCTTCTGAAGTTCCTGTTACTTTGAAATCCATATCTCCTAAATGATCTTCATCACCTAAAATATCAGATAAAACTGCAAAACGATCTCCGTCTGTAATTAATCCCATTGCAATTCCAGAAACAGGACGAATCATTTGAATTCCAGCATCCATTAATGATAATGTACCTGCACAAACAGTTGCCATTGAAGACGAACCGTTAGATTCTAATACTTCAGAAACCACACGAATCGTATAAGGACAATCAGCAGGAATCATATTTTTCAAGGCTCTTTGTGCCAAATTTCCGTGACCTACTTCTCTTCTTGAAGTTCCTCTCAACGGACGCGCTTCTCCTGTAGAAAATGGTGGGAAATTATAGTGCAAATAAAATTTTTCTTCTCCTTGTTCTGATGGGGAATCAATTTGGTTTGCTTCTCTTGAAGTTCCTAAAGTTGCCGTTGCCAAAGCTTGGGTTTCTCCACGGGTAAACAATGCCGATCCGTGTACCGATGGTAAATAATCAACTTCACACCAAATTGGTCTGATTTCAGTTGTTTTTCTACCGTCTAAACGAGTGCCTAAATCTAAGGTTACGTTTCGAACCGCTTCTTTATTAGTTTTGTAGAAGTATTTAGAAACTAAATCACCATTTTCAGCTAATTCTTCTTCGGTAAATAAAGCTTTCACTTCTTCTTTTACAGCATCAAATGCAGCTGAACGTTCTTGTTTAGCTGAACCTTTACTTGCAATAGCATAAATTTTATCGTAAGCCGCCGCTTTTACTTTAGCGTAAATAGCGTCATCCGTTTTTTCAGTTTCGTACGTACGAACTTGTTTTTTACCAAAAGCATTTGCCAATCTTTCTTGCGCTGCAATTTGATTTTTGATGTGTCCGTGAGCAAATTTAATTGCTTCCACCATTTCAGCTTCTGAAATTTCTTTCATTTCTCCTTCTACCATTGCGATAGAATCAGTTGAAGCGCCAATCATCATATCGATATCAGATAATTCTAATTGCGAACGTGAAGGATTGATAACAAATTTACCGTCAATTCTTCCTACTCTAGCTTCAGAAATTAAGGTTTCAAAAGGAATGTCAGATAATGCAAGAGCTGCCGAAGCTGCTAATCCTGCTAAAGCATCTGGCATAACGTCTTCGTCATGAGACATTAACTGAATCATAACTTGAACCTCTGCGTGATAATCACTAGGGAAAAGTGGACGTAAAACACGGTCAACTAATCTCATTGTTAGCACTTCGTTGTCACTTGGACGTGCTTCTCTTTTGAAGAAACCTCCAGGAAAACGTCCTGCTGCTGCAAATTTTTCACGATAATCTACCGTAAGCGGTAAAAAATCGATACCTGGACTTGCTTTTCTTGATGATACAACTGTTCCTAAAATAACAGTTTTACCAATTCTTACTACTACAGATCCGTCTGCTTGTTTCGCTAAACGACCTGTCTCGATTGTGATGTTTCTTCCATCACCTAAATCGATACTTTCTACAAATAATTGTGGAATCATAAATTTTCCTTTTTTAATTTTACATTGGTTTTCCTGCCTGTCAGCAGAATTGTTGTGTTGTTTGTCTCGCCGAAGCGAATTGTGTAGTTAATGCTTGTAATCCAATGAAAAACCAAACTTTTTTATTCTCTTATTTGCCCTTGGGCTAAAAACAAAAAGAGGCGCGTGGGCACCTCTTTTTTATTGATTATTTTCTAATATTCAATACTTTGATAATCTCACGATATCTGTTGATTTCAGTTTTCTTTAAGTAATCAAGTAAACTTCTTCTTTTACCTACTAATAATACTAATGAACGCTCTGTATTATAATCGTGACGATTTTTTTTCAAATGCTCAGTTAAGTGTGTAATTCTGAAAGTAAACAAAGCAATTTGCGCTTCTGATTTCCCAGTGTTTGTTTTTTCTCCGTGTTTAGCGAAGATCTCTTCTTTAATCTCTTTAGTTAAATACATTCCAATATTTGTTTAATGATTTTTATGTATGCCTCATATCTATTATAAGACCGTGCAAAAGTACTATTTATTTTTTAAAATGCAATACTTTATATATTATTCTAACCATAAATTTCTAAAGGCCTTGTTTTTATCATAATCATTGCCTTGTTTTTCGATATTAAAAAAGCGATGCGTTCTCGGATCATTTCCAACACCCGCTAAATAAGCCCAATTTCCCCAGTTGCTACAAACGTCATAATCGATTAGAACTTCTTCAAAATAAGCTGCTCCAAAACGCCAATCCATATTGAGTTCATTGCAAAAATAACTTGCTACATTTTGCCGGCCTCGATTGCTCATAAAGCCAGTTTTCTTTAATTCGATCATATTTGCATTAATAAAATCAGATTGGGTTGCGCCATTTATCCATTGCGAAAGTAGTTTTTCGTTTAGTGATTTAGAATTTATATTTTCGGTTTTAATCCCAGAATACAAGAAAAATTTAGTTTGGTGTTTTTTGAACATAAACCGAAAAAAATCACGCCATAATAATTCAAAAATGAGCCAATAGGTAGATTCGTTTGCGCCATTTTCGCTTTCATATTTTCGTATTTCTTGATAAATATAGCGTGGCGAAATACTTCCAACTGCTAACCAAGCCGAAAATTTTGAAGAATAATTTGCTCCAACCATTCCATTTCGAGTTTCCTTATATATGGACAAACTTTTTGTTTCAAAAAAATAATGGTTCAATCTTTTGATTGCTTCTGTTTCGCCTCCTTTAAATTGGATTGCTGCACGAGAATCGATTTCAATATATTCCAAATTTAGTTCTTGCAATGTTGGCAATATCAGTTTTGGAATTTCAGGAGAATTTATTGTTGTTGGTTTAGCCAATGCTTTTTTAACCGTTGCTTCTTGTTCTGTTTTTTTTCGGAATACCGTAAAAACATCTGGAATGTCTTTTATCGAAAACGGTAAATCTTCGGCATGATATAAAGTACTTGTGCTGAAAGTTTCAAGTTCACAACGCAGTTTAAACAATTCGTCTTGAACCAGTTTTTCAGTTTTTTTTTCTTCAAAAGCAACTTCTCTTTTGGCAAAAACTTTTGTTGCATTGTATTTTTGTACAATTTTAGGGATTTCTACTTCTGGTTTCCCCTTTACAATCAGTAATCCCGAACCAATTTTCCGCAAATTTTTATCTAAATCTTGCAACGATTCTAATAAAAACTGAGCTCTAAAACTTCCCGTTTTCTTGAAACCGTATTGGGTAGTTTCAAAATGAGAATCGTCAAAACAATATACAGGAATTAGTTGTTGGCTATTAGAAATAGCCTTAACCAGTGTTTCATTATCAGATAATCGTAAATCGGTTTTAAACCAAACTAGTGCAGTTTTCATTATAAATTATTTATGTTTTTCAAATAGTAATCCGCTTGTTCTAATAAAGCTGTTTTTGCATCAGGATTCATTTTTCGCCAGACATTATACATCATTCCAATTCTTGGATTCTTACCTAATTTCTCTTCGTTTTTATCATAAAAATTCCAATACAAACTGTTAAATGGACACGCTTTATCGCCAGTTTTTACTGCTTTTTTATAAAAACAAGATCCACAATAATGACTCATTTTATCAATATAAGAAGCTGAACTTACATAAGGTTTTGTGCCTACAATTCCACCATCGGCAAATTGACTCATTCCCCGAGTATTCGTAATTTCGACCCATTCTATAGCATCAATATATATTCCTAAATACCAGGCATCTATTTCGTCAGGATGAACTCCGGCCAAAAGCGCAAAATTTCCAGTAATCATTAATCGCTGAATATGATGGGCGTAAGCGTAATTCAAAGATTGATTAATGGAATCTTTTAAACACAGCATTTTTGTATTTCCAGTCCAAAACCATTCGGGTAATTTCTCCTGATTATCAAAGAAATTCATTGTGGCGAATTCAGGCATTTTCAGCCAATAAATCCCTCGCATGTACTCTCGCCAACCTATTATTTGACGAACGAAACCTTCTAACTGATTGTATTCGATTTCATCGGGTCGGTTTCGCCATTCGGCTATTGCTTTTTCAATAACTTCTTGCGGGGAAATCATTTTTATATTCATCGAAAACGAAATTCTGGAATGATAAAGGGACCACTCGTTTGGAGTCATCGCATCTTGATAAGAACCAAATAATGACAAACATTCGGTTACAAAAAAATCTAATAATTCTAAAGATTGCTTTCTGTTTATGGGCCAAACAAATTTTTCGGCATCAATAGTTCCAATAGTTTTAATATCCGTTTTATGAATTTCTGCTACAATTTCGGAAACATTGTTATTGAAAACTAAAGGCGTTATTGGTTTGTGATTTTTGGGTAATTTTTTCCGATTGTCATCATCATAATTCCATTTTCCAGTTAAGGGTTTGTCATTTTTCATTAAAACATCGTGCTTTTTTCGCATATTTCGATAGAAGCTTTCCATTAAGAACGTTTTTTTACCTTCGAAAAATTCGCCAAGTTCATTCCGACTTGAAAAAAAATGTTCCGAATCTACGACAGTAGTTTTTATAGTCAGTTTTTCGCAGCAATCTTTTAGAATTTTATCCAATCGATATTCATCAGGAAATTGGTATTCGAAATGGGTAATTTGAAGTTCTGAAATTAGAGTTTCAAGATTTTTATCGAATGATTGTAAATTGTTTTCGTCATTTATTCCAATATAAATCACACTATGATTTGCTAATTTTAAGGATTCGGAAAACGAGCGCATCGCCGAAAAAAATCCAACCACTTTTTGAATATGATGACTTGCATAATCGGTTTCGGTGCGAACTTCCATCATCACATAAATCACCGATTCATTAATAGTTTCGAACCAAGAATGCTTGCTGTTCAATTGATCGCCTAGAATTAATCGTAAAGTTTTTTTCATTTTATTTATTCATTCTACATTTATCGCTACAATATTTTACTTCGTCCCATACCTTTTCCCATTTTTTGCGCCATGCGAAAGGTTTTTGGCAAACGACACATATTTTGCTAGGTAAATTTTGCTTTTTTACACCTTTCATTTATCAAATTTTAATCGGTTTCTTTTCCATTCTACTTTTACCGATGAACCTTCGGCAATGAAAACAGCTTCTGGCTTTGTATCATTTAAAACGGAAAACGATTCTCCATACATTGCTCTAAAATCACAATTAATTTTGGTTTCTAAAACGCTATTAATTTTCCAACTCGGATGCTGTAATCGGTATTCTTCTGTGTTGTTTTCGTCAATTTTAGTGTAACCAAAATAGTGCTCGTAAATGAATTTTTCTAAAGTTTCGGTTTTCATAGAATGTGACTTATTTGACGCTTCAACATAAATACTATTCCAATTATTATTTAATTTCCATTCGAATTTTACTTTTTTTGACTCAAAATCGTTAGTTATAGAATGTCGCGTCGGAACTACGGTATAATGTTCTTTGTATAACTTATTGGCTACCCAAGCAACAATTGGATATGGGATAGTTTCATTTATAAAAACCACGCCTCTTTTTATCTGATTTCCGTCTTTTCTTATAACGTAAAATCTAAGATTTATTTCTTCAAATGTTCCAAAATACGGAATAGGAATGTTGAATAATTTTGTTTTTTTAAACATAAAACCAACCAAACTTACATAGCTTTTTCCATTATACAAATCCAATTCTACGCCTTTTGGTAAGAAAGGTTTTAGAATTTCAGGATCAATTTCGTAATTGGCCATAATAATATTTTCCCAATTGGCTTTTAAGAATATTGCCATATTATTTTGTTGTTGTTTTGGGTTTTGATATTCTACTTTTAGAATTTGGATTGGAAACGTGCTTTTTCAAAATGAGTTTGCCTTCTAATTTTACTTCGTCTTTTTTTCTAAAATTCCATACAATATCGCTAGCGTTTTTTCGTGTTTCATCAATGTCAACTATCGGAAAAGGATAATCGATTCCTATTTTGCAATTGTAGAATTGTTGTTCCATTTCATTCATTTTCCATGGTTCATGAAGCAACGAAATCGGAATTTCTGTTAGTTCTGGTAACCATTGTTTGATGAAAACACCTTCGGCATCATGTTCTTCAGAATTTTTAATTGGGCTGTATATTCTGATGGTATTAATACCTGTTGTTCCTGATTGCATCTGGATTTGTGGGTAATGAATTCCAGGTTCGTAATCTAAAAATTGTCGAGCAAGAAAATGCAATTCGCGCCAATCTTGCCATAAATTAAATGTGAAAAAAGACACCACCATAGCGCGCATTCTAAAGTTGATATAGCCAGTTGCAACCAAACAGCGCATACAAGCATCAACAATTGGAACACCTGTTTTGCCTTCTTGCCAAGCTTTTATGTTGGTTTCATTTTTTGGTTTAATTAAGGTGTCATAAGTACGGTTTACATTTTCGAACTCCATTCGACATTCGTCTTCAAATTTTTGTATAAAGTGGCAATGCCAATGCAAACGGGAAACAAAATTAAGAATGGCTCGCTTATTTTTTGAAGCTTCGTAATGTTGATTAGTATATTGATAAATCATTCGCATGCTGATGTTTCCGTAGGTCAAATAAGGAGACATACGGCTACAACTTTTGCGACTCAAAGCTGGTTTAGAAATGTGTTTGCTATAATTGACATAGCGTTCTTTAACAAAACTATCCAAGTACCTCCATGCTAAATTTTCACCACCTTGTTGAAAATTTTTGTTGGGTGTGGTAATTTCAGTTGGTAAGTTTTCGCCTTTTATTTTGGAATAAAAATCATTATCTATGGAAACCAATTTCAAATCGGATTCTTTTATGATTTTGGGTGTGGCTCGCATTATTTCTTCCCATCGTTTATCCCAATGTTCTCTAGATTTTAATTTTCTAATGACGCCATGCATTTGAAATTGATTCCATTCGATATTGTTTGTATGGAAAAATTCCTGCATTTCAATATCACGGTTGAAAGTGATTTTATTGCCAATTTCTTGGTGAGAAAAAACGGCTTTAACCTCAAAGTTATTTATTAATTTTGAGAATATAGTTTTGGCTTCGTCATAAAAAATATAGATTTTTGATTCAATGGTGTCAAGTTTTTTTTGTAAATCCAGTAAAGATTCATAAACAAACCGCCAATGGCGAACATCGGAATCATCATAATTCATAACTGATGGTTCAAAACAATAAACTAATAATAAAGGCAACTCGGATTTTTGAGCGTGAAATAATGCTTCGTTGTCAATTAAACGGATATCTCTTTTAAACCAAACAATATTTATGGCTTGATTTTTCAAAATCAGGATAATGAGGTTATTTCTTTGTTGGGTTTTGCGTAACTCAATCTATCAATTTTTAATGTTTTATGGTAACTATCCAATCCAGAACAGGTTAAGGTATTGGCTTTTTCTAGGTCAACAAAACCATCTTCACCTAAA
>Ga0209107_10000545_pt1 | contig 21756 bp, 25 predicted proteins | sample LakErihyJuly2011_2_FD_187460 | JGI IMG/M metagenome (GOLD analysis project Ga0209107, IMG submission 187460) | Freshwater microbial communities from dead zone in Lake Erie, Canada - CCB hypolimnion July 2011 (SPAdes) (version 2) | ecosystem: Environmental > Aquatic > Freshwater > Lentic >...
ACAAAGAGGAAGACGAATTCGAAGGTTTTGAAGACATTGATTCTTTCGGTAATGAAGAAGATGAAGAATCTGATATCGTTTACGAAATTGAAATGGATGATGAAATGGAGGAAGATGAAGAACCTGTTATGGAATCTAAAAAATCTATCCGACCAAAAGGTGTCGGAATGGGTAAAGCTAAATTTTCTTACGACTCTAAACCAAACCAAGGTAAAGGTTTTAATACTAAATTAAAACAAGGACCTAAATCTGTTGGAACAGGAAATGCGAAAAAAGGGTTCTCTTATGACAAATCAGGTGAAAATCTTGATGGTGAATTTAAAGTGAAACCTAAAAAAGTTGAAGCGAAAGAGGCCTCAAGAATTAAAGGTAACGGTTCTGATTTTAGAGCAGGTGGTTTACCAAAACGAAGAGCACACTCATCAGCGAATACCGCAATCAAAGAAAACCAAAATAGACAAGAATTACAAATTCTTAGAGAGAAAAACGAAGAATACAGAAAAGCACTTAACGTATTTAGAAATAAACTTAATGAAGTTGCGGTATTCAACTCAAACTTAGCTTACGCTACTCGTTTGTTTACTGAACACACTACAACTAAACAAGAGAAAATCAATATTTTAAGACGTTTTGATTCTGTAGAAACTATCAAAGAATCTAAGAACTTATTCCAATCTCTAAAAAATGAGTTATCAGGTGATAATTCAAAACCATTAAATGAATCAATCGAAAGAACTATTGACAAATCACCTTCTACAGGGTCATCGGCAAACTTGATTGAATCAAAAACGTATGAAAATCCACAATTCCTAAGAATGAAAGATTTGATGACGAAAATAAAATAAAATAAACTAAAAACAAATAAAAACAAAAACTAAAAATGGGAGCATTATTAGAATCAGGTCTTGTAGGTAACATCGGGTTAAAACACCTTAAAGTTATCAAAGAAGATACAATCAACAAATGGGACAAATTAGGTTTCTTAGAAGACTTATCAGGTCACTTAAAAGAAAACGTAGCTCAGTTATATGAGAACCAAGCGTCTTTCTTAATTAACGAGGCAACTTCAGAAGGTTCAAACGGAGCGTTTGAAACTGTAGTTTTCCCTATCGTTAGACGTGTATTCTCTAAATTATTAGCGAATGACATCGTTTCTGTACAAGCAATGAACTTACCAATCGGTAAATTGTTCTACTTCGTACCTAAAATCCAAGGATATGACGCTAACAACGAACACTACGCACCTGTAGGAGCACCTAACGGAGCTAACGTTGGTGATGGTTACGGAGCGGGTAGTACTTACGCAAATAAAAATCTTTATGATTTATTTTACGAAGGTTCTGAACCAGGTTTAGACCCAGCAGGATTATTTGATTACTCTAAAGGACAATGGACTGCAGTTACTGCAACTACTAATGTTCAAGTATGGTCAGGAAGTAGTTTAGTTGACGCAACATCAGCAACATTTAGTGGAGCTACAGTTAGAAAATTGATTCTTAAAGTATCAGGATTTTCTAACGTTGGTGCAGGTAAATTAATCGGACCTGACGGACAAGAAATGGATACTGAAACTTTCTTATCTGATTTAGTTATCACTAAAGGTGCAGGTTTAGAGATTGACGCTGACTCAGCTTGTGAAGTATCATCTACGTCACCATTATTATTTAGAGTTGTAACACAACAATATGGTAAAGGTATCGTTCAATACGGTGGTAGTCAATCAACAACTTTTGGTTCAGGAACAGGTAACAGTAACGGTGGTTCATTCTACGATATTTGTGACTCAACAGGGGTTATCTATTTAGAAGTTGATTTGTCTTGTCCAGCTTGTGTTGGATGTGGAGCAGACACTTTAGATGGTTACACAGGTACAACAATTACATCTGCGGCAACTGCAACATCATTCGTAGCAGTTTACAAAAGATACAAAGAATTAGAATTTGAAGACAAAATTGGTGAGGTTTCTTTTGACTTAGAGTCAGTTACAGTATCAGTTACTGAAAGAAAATTAAGAGCACAATGGTCTCCTGAGTTAGCTCAAGACGTTGCGGCTTTCCATAACATCGACGCTGAGGCTGAGTTAACTGCATTGTTATCTGAGCAAGTTGCAGCTGAGATTGACCGTGAAATCTTACGTGATTTACGTAAAGGAGCGGCTTGGAACCTACGTTGGGATTACAACGGATGGAGAAGAGTGAACGGTTTAACTACATCTTATACTCAAAAAGATTGGAATCAAACGTTGATTACGGCTATTAACCAATTATCAGCACAAATTCACAAATCTACTTTGAGAGGTGGAGCTAACTGGATTGTTGTTTCTTCTGAAGTTTCAGCTATCTTTGATGATTTAGAATACTTCCACGTATCTAACGCATCTCCTGAACAAGACCAATACAATATGGGTATTGAAAGAGTTGGTACATTAGCAGGTCGTTACCAAGTTTACCGTGACCCTTACTTCCCAGCAAACCAAGTATTGATTGGGCACAAAGGTACATCATTGTTAGACACAGGTTACATCTACGCACCATACGTACCGTTACAATTAACTCCAACAATGTATAACCCATTCAACTTTACACCTATCAAAGGTATAATGACGAGATACGCTAAGAAAATGGTTAATAACCGTTTCTACGCGAGAATCACAGTTGATGGTGTTCGTACATTTGACTTGAAAGAATTGAGATAATCAATTATTTCGTAATACTAAAAGGGACTTCACAGTCCCTTTTTTTATTTAAAGGATATTTATAATAAAACAAATTTAATATGAGAAACTTATTTGACCTTAGTAGTGAGGAACGTAATAGAATTTTATCATTACACGAAAATTCTACAAAAAAACAATATCTAAATGTAATTTCAGAACAAACAGGGACTGCATTAGACAATAATAAGTTACCTGTGGGTAATGGTATCTCCAACTTTAAATCAAGTGTACCTAATATTACACCGTCAGCTGCACCAACAACACCAGCAACTTTAAAAGATGTTCAAACAATTTTAAGTGGGTTAGGTTATAATTTAGGTAAAGCGGGTGTTGATGGTAAATTAGGACCAAACACATTAAACGCATTAGTCGCGGCGTTAAAAACGTCACAAAATTCAACCGCAACAAGTGGTAGTACGGCAACAAGTGGTGCGACAAGTGGAGGTACGGGTGATATTGTAACTCAATTATCTAACACCCCTTCAGCAAAAGCGATTATGGATAAATTAACTGCAGGTGGTGTTGACATAACAAAATTACCCGCAGACCAAATATTACCAAAAGTTCAGGAATTAGCCGGTGATTTGTTAAAGGCCGACCCTAATTTATTAGCAACAATTAAAAGTACTATAGAGGCGGTAACTAAAACAAAATTACCCGACATTACGGCACCTGTCGCTTCAGGAGCAACAGTAACTAACGACGCATCAAATCCAGGGGGATTATTCAAACAATAATCTTAATTAGTTTTGGTATTTTCTTCGGATGGTCTGTGAACTAATCTAACTGATTTTGAGATTATTTCACATTCCCCAAGAGAATAAACCCCATTTTCGTATGCGAATTTCACCGCCTGTGTTAAATAATATATGGCGGTTTTTTCGTCCATAGTGTTTATCATCATTTCAAGATGGTCCTCACTTAATAATGGGATTGAGTTAAATAAATTTCCGTATAATTGTTGTTCTTCCATAATAATTAGTATTTATAAAATATAGTAATGAAAAATAATAAAATCCATATCAACGAAGCAACTTCCGACAGTTCGGGTAGTAGAGGTTCTTATGTAGCACCATTACAAATGGGGGTGAGAGAATTCAAAGACATTGATATGCAACCATTTACAATCCCTGTATCAAAATACAATGACGCAATGTTAGAGTACGATAGTTATGATGGTAAAATGAGTCAACCTAAAAAAGTGGTTAACAAAATTGAGAAGAAAGCCAAAAAAAGTTCAGATTATCTTAAAAAACACCCAAATTTAACTAATAGTGATGAAGATGGTAATGTGATTAACCAATATCCTGGTAAAGGAATGACTGTAGTCCCAATTAAAGAGGCCGACACATCAACAAGTTCGGGTGAATATTCAGGACCAATAGAACTTGGGATGAAGAAATGGGATTCAAATCATTTAGAACCTTTTACTGAATTTGTTAATACCGAAATCAATCATATAAAAGTGAAAAGTACAACAAAAAATAACGTTAACAAAGTTGTTGGTGTTTGGGAAAAAAATAAAGAAGGTTCTTATGATGTTAACATCCATAATGTTCACACAATAAATGAACGTAGTCGTAAGAATAAAAAAATCATTAGATTAACTGAACGAGAGTTAATCAATATGATAAGACAAATAATTAATGAACAATATTAAATAGAAAACCCCCAAGTAAATGGGGGTTTTTTTATTCTTCTAACTTTCCTGAGACTTTAGATAATATTGTGGACAATGAACAAACTATCTGTGACATCATTTCAGATTCAAATTCTTCTCTTATTGATTCAGTCTTTTTATCATACAACTTAGAAATCCTATCAAAATCTTTTTCAGGTAATGTTATATCATAATGGTAGACGTGATTTGTTATGGTGATTTTTCTATCATCAAGAATTACAAAGATTTTTAACGCGTCATTTTTAATATATCGTTTTCCTGACATTGGAGCGATTAAAAACTTTGAGGTGGGGTTGTTTATCAACTTATAACAAATAGACTTACAAATCTTATCATTATTGGTTAAAATTTGATGTTTCTGTGCAAATGAATTTCTAAGCATTAATAGATACTTTGCGTGTAACCTTTTGGCCAATCTTTTAAAAAATGTTTTCATCGTATAATTTGTTTATACAAATATAGAGAAAGTTTTTAAATAAACAAAAAATGGAGGAACGATTCATCCCCCCATTTTAATAATCTTTAAAATGAATGATTAAGAATTTAATCCATTCTGACCACCAAGTTCAATTGCATTTAATTGAGTTACGGTATTACCCGATAATCCATTATATTGAGGATGAGGTGGGTAAATTGTTACAGTATTACCACTACAATCAAATACGCATACTGTTGATTCGGTGTTTGCACTAATGTTCGCCATTTTTTTGTTTTTTATATTGTTTATTCTAAAAATTTAACGTTAACCACTTGGAATTTGATTTGACGTTTATATGTATTTATTTCCCCACTACTTTCAACTTTAATATCTATGTAGTATTCATTCGGTATTTTATCTCTTGTGTCGAACATAAAATAATATTCATTTGGTGTTCTATTAATTTTTGTCCAATCCTGAACTTCGACTTCAGTTTGACCTTCTCTAACATAAACTCTGTAGTATGCGTCAACTTTCTTTAATAATTTTTGAGTTGAGAATGCTTGTTTAATTATCACACCTACTTTACGAATATCAGTATTGTAAATCTTTTCATCTTGTTTCAACCCGTAGAAATCAAACCCATATAATTTAGGGTCCGCAGATGTTGTCGCACCAATTTGGATTGAACTTTTAAAAGGATGTATTGTAAATTCGTTAGTTATGTCGGGTATATTGAACCCATTCAGGTAAAGGTTACTCCATTTATCAGAAAACATACAAGGTGTCTTATATCCGATTAATGGGGGTAATGTGACCTCATAAACTCCTTTGGTTCTTTGACACGTATTTAAATTTGTTAAGCTGGGGTCAGCAACACCCGATGGACCAATAAGAGTGACATTTGGGTTAATGTCCAAATTAATTGGGGCTCCATTATCATACAGGTAAAGGTATAGTTTATTAGTTTTACCCAACGTAAATAAATTTCTATCATCTTCGATTAAATCATTATATGATGTCTCTAAGTATGGTTCATAAAATGTTTGGGTATGTCTAGTAAAAAATTGGACCTCGAAATTATCTGTTAAACCTGTTAAGTTCTCAACTTGAGGTTTATAAGCAACCCCCCATCCTGAAACATTAGTTAATGTACCGTCTAAGATATCGTTTATCTCATTAGTCATATCAAAACTAATGTTCTCATCACCAAACTCAAAATGTTGAGTATCAACAATTAACAAATCGTTATAATTGACCACCCCGTTGTTTTTGTTGTCATATAGACCAGGTTGGACCCAATTTTCTATTGTTGTGGTTTGAAACCAATTTGATGGTCTTACAGAATAATTTTTGTCGTTTTTTATTTCATAGATTAAATCGGCGAAGTCATATCCAACACCTTCATCCCAAAGTTGGTCATTTGGAATTCTAAATAAAAATAAATCAAAAGAAGTTGCTCTTTGTCGACCTTGTGAAGTTTCGGTGTTAAGAACATCGTTAAAACTTGATGTGTTAATCATTCTTAACGTATGTTTTACCTCATCACCACAACCCGTTGAAATAGTTCCGTCGAGTACTTTTTCAGATAATAACGTCAAGTCCAAATCGAAAATGAAACGACTATAACCATTAGGGTATTGTGTGTTAATAACTGAACCATAAAATAATTCCATAACAGGGTTTCTACCCGTGTTAGTTAAACTATTTGAGATTATGGTGTTATTCTTGCTAAAATACGAATTATTTATTGACATTTAATGTTTTACATATAAATATCAATTCAATCTAATATTTTCGTTTAGAATTGTATTTTCCGCATCTGCAAGTAAACTATTTATCTCAACCAAGGATTGTCCACTACCAGATGCAATAGGAATTGGTGGTACTGTTGATATTGCGTGTACGTGACCTCCTAAGAAATCAACAATTTTTCTCATCACCTCAATCAACTTATCACCCCTAACCATTGGGTATGTTTTCGCCTCAATACTGTCTTTACTACCTGATTTACCATATCCACCGACAAACATATCTTGGGGAATCCCATATAATGTATCCGATAATGATATCTTACCATTAGGTCCTTCAGAATCGTGAGAGATTAAATATAGTTTTTGAGCCCCCAATGTTGCGTATGTAATTGATTCATTAGGTCTAAAAATAAAATTACTAACAGATTCAATTATTGGTTTTAATGATGGACCAATTTTAAAGTTACCGTCAACATTGTCCCAAACCAAAAAGAAACCTTTATGAATGTTTGATGTTGTCGCCGGTTTTATTTTGGCGTAAAATTTACCATAATTAGCAATTTCAATAATATCATCAGGTGTTGGGGTTGCATTGAACTTAACTCCTGTCTCATATGTTTTTTTTGACGGTGTAACAATAAATGGAAATGTCTTTTCGGGTGCCGCATTCATTTTGTTGTTAACTAAAAATTTAGACTCTTTAAATTGATTAAAAACTCCAACAATAAATTCATTAATAAGTGTAATTACTTCTTCAAAAGGTTTTGCGGTGAATGTTCTAATTTCAAGAGGACCACTATAATCAGTACCATTACTAATTTTAGTTATTGTGTCAACTTTGAAATTATCGGAATTAGTCTTTTCATTTGGTTTGACAGTGTATAATCCGACCGACCCTGTAAATGCGTCTTGTTGATTTTCTAAATTAAGAATATCCCATACCACCATTTTTTGGACAACTTTAACGTCCTTTTTTGTTTTAATTTGGGTTTCAGGGTCTAATTCTTCCTTCTTTTGTTTAAATTTACTTAATTGTAGAAAGGCTCTTGTTGTGTTCGCCGTAGGTAATTCTTTTTTGGTTAATTTATTTGTCTTACCCGCACGTAATAATAATTCATCTTCTTTCAGAATAATATCCGCACTACCACGACCTAAAATTGCATTATCTCTCGCTTCAGGAAATACCCCTTTACTCTCTTTTCTTTTATACGTCCCGTCATCATTTAAAATTGAAAGACTGTCCTTTATTCTGTCACCACTTGATAAGAATTTTTTAGCACCTTGATAGAACTCGAAAGGTGAGGTCATTGGTGAGGAGAACGGTCCTTGTACGTAAAATTGATTTTGAAATGGATAATCTTTGTTGGAATATATTAGATGAACATACTCACCTTTAATCGGAACCATCTTAACAAAAAACGGTAATAAAGGTAAGAACAAAATAGGGTCTTTACTTGTCCACGGGTCAATTTTCTCATTCCAATCCGGAATACTCTTAATTATGTCTTCATAATTTTTAGTCTCAGGAACGACACGAATACGACCTAACATCATCGGGTCATTATCGGCGTAAACCTCACCTGGGAATATTATTTGATTATTTATTTCCGCCATTAGTTCTTGTGTTATATTCTTTTAATACTAAATTATAAGAAGTTTCTAAACTATCTAAATGGTGAGTTAATTGTAATAAAGTTTCTTTAACAGAATTAAAATCTTTTTGAATAACATCCATCGCCAAAATTAACTCACTATTCGAACTTGATTTTGGGTCTTTAATAGTTTCCATTGTTTTATTTGTCAGTTCTTCCTTTGTCATATTAAATTGATTTTCCAAAACCACTTGCAGGTATTGTTAACCCCGCCGGTGTTATAGTTAATGGTGGTATAGCGATTTGTACTTTACCATTTTCCGCCATTTCATTAGATTGGGCCTTCATTTGTGAAAACGCACTTAAAACGGATAGATTTGGACTACCGTCGGGCATATCACCTGTTGGTATCCCAACTTTTTGTAATTCTTCAATTGTACCAATAAATGCTCTTGTCGCCGAATAACCATCAAGTAATTGTGACGCAAATAATAATGGTAATGATATACTACCACCCCAACCGGAGGTGGCTATTTTAAGTAACCACAATAATTCATCAATAACACTTTTACATTCCCGCCAATCTTTTATGAATTCGGCAATGGTAATTAACAATTGGACTAATTTTAAAATCATTGTTATTTTTTTATCGGCCTTTTCTTTGGCCAAATCCATAATAACACTTTGAATTAAATTTTTAATATCTTTCTTAATTAGTTTAAATAATTCCTGAACAAAGATAGCCCCAATTTTGGATATAACATTTTTAAAGAATGTTTTAAATTTTTTGATAAAATCGTAGAATGAGTTAATCGCATCACTAACACTTTTACCAAGAGCCTTTAACATTACGAATAATGGTAATAAAATTTTAGGTGATAATAATGCGAATGCTAAACCTTTGACAATACCTTTTAAGAAGTTCAAGTCAATCTCGGCTTCAAGACTACCATTAATCGCCAATCCACCCCAATTTGGGTCACTAGCAATTAATTTAGTTATATTGTTCGCTGCGTCAACTTCTTTATCACCTTCAACAAATAACATTTCAGATAAAGCGTCAGTTATCGCTTGAGCATTTAACGGTAATTTTACATTATTACAGGTTTCAAACTGAATAACCCCATTTTTGATATTATTTACCCTATCTTGGATGTTACGTAAATCAATATCGGTAAATTCGTAAAATGAATCGTCAACATCATCATATTCAGATAATTTAGAGATTCCACTCACATCAATAACTTTTCTATTATCAAAACATAACCCAAGTATTCTTTGGATGATTAACATCGCCTTACTTGAATCTTCGGCTTGACCAATACCAATATCCCCTTTGATTGAAATCGCTCCCGTAATCGCCTCAATAATCCAAGAGATTATGTTATGGAAATCAACAATTTTAATTGTTTTGTAATAATCAACTAAGAATTCACTAACATTGTTTATTCCATTAGCACGATTTTCTAAATCAACTTTAAACCACGGACCTGTTTGTCCGAAATTATCAGTATCAACATATTGTATGTTAAACAATGGTTGTCCTGACCTTCCGTTGTATAGTTGACCACCATTGTCTGTTTGGTAATCATTACCACTTTGAATCCTCTTATACAATTCTTTATTCATTGAGAACGGAGTACTCTGAACTACTAATTGTTTTTTTTCGTATAATAATTTACCAATCGGACTTGACGGGTCTTTTTTTAATAAATTACCAAAATCTACAGATTTAACTTTTACATAAATTGATTGATTTGAAAACGTTTGAGTTTGGTCACAACCAACCGCAGTTAAACATTCTGCAGCTAAAATTTCAGCAATTAAAGGCTCAATTTTTTTAATAACCTTGGTCATCATTCGTTTCATATACTGAACCGAATTACCACTTTTACCACCAAGAATTGATTTAATATCCAATAATTGTTCGAATTGGTTTTTTAATTCTCGTTGGTAACTTTTACTTTGGTCTTTTAACTTATCTAAAGATTGTGTAACGTCAGATTTCTTTTTATCAAAACTAGTTCCCGCATTCTTCTTCAAATCATCATACTTACCTTTTGCGTTAGTATATGTTTTAGTAGAATTAATCTTACTCTGTACTTTACTATATCCTGAAGCTAAATCCGCCATAAAGTTATTTCATTTTGTACGACCCACCGGTAGTATCGGTATCTTTATCTAATAAACTTTTGATAATATCATCATCCATATCAATATCTGAAATAGTAAAATTACCCCCCGTATTAGTGTTAAGGTTTGATTTTTCCCAAATACTGGATTGTAGTTTAGATAACGACAATTTTTTCTCAACACAATCGTTAATTATCTTTTGTTGTTTTTCAATAACAGGACCTATCAATGTCATATCTTCAGGGTCCTTCATCATTGTTAACATTTTGTTCTGAATTCTAATCGCAGTATTTCGTTGTTCCACAAGTTCGTTGTAGATTTCCTGCATTAACGACAAAATTGAGTCTTGTGTTAATTTAATTTCTTTTTTTGCTGGTCTTCCCATAATAACATAAATATTTACTTGACCATTTTTTGAATTAATGAAAAATACATACTTTTATATTTCTTCATTGAACTCCTAATTTCTTTTGTGGATAGATTGGTCATTTCTCTGAGTGAGAGTAGAACTATATTTTTATTAAACTTATTATTATCATTACCAATGAAGATACTTTGATAATTTTCGAATAAATCATATAGTGCGTGACCAAGTTTCAATTCATTATCTGACAAATTTTCATTCTTAACAAACTCATCTAACTCTTTTAAAAAATTAACAATAATAGTTGGGGCATCAATCCCGTCACTTTCTATACTGTAAGAATACTCGTCATTATTTTCCAAATCATACGAAATGTCCTCATAGGAAATTTTTCGATTGGTTTCTTTTTGGTCTTTAATGATTTGACCCATTAAATAATTTTTACAGATAGTCCCAAAATAAGAATAAGCCTTCTTTTCTTTAGCCGGCTTGAACTTATCTATTTTGGTCATCAAAAAGGAGTGAGTATCTATATGGATTTCGTAAAAGTCCATATCTTTTCTGTATAGTTTGTATCTTCGAATAATTGAAGATATCATCTTATCTAAAGGTTTTCTTAAAAAATCATTGTATATTTTATTTTTTTCTTCGAAAGTAGTTGCGGTTAAATAATTTACAACCGCTAACTCCTCTCTGACATCAAAATAATTTTCTTGTGTTGGTTTTCTACCTTTCTTTTTTAACTCCGTACTTGTTTCATTAATTACATTGTTATCGTCCATTAAACTGTTTCAGGTTCAAATTTTATGGCTCTGTCATTGATAAAGAAATATTCTTTTTTAGCCGATTCAACCCAAAATCTAACCTCATCATCAGTTAATACGTCTTCACCATTTTTGTAGTTCCAAAAGATAGAACCTTCACGTAAATTTATGTGTTTATAACCAATTCTTGGTATTGACATTATTTTAACTGAATTATGTGTCATTCTCAAGAAAAACTCATACCCAAACGTTAATTTGAATGATGGTTTAAATAAACCATAATCAATGAATTTATCTTTTTTAATAACAATTCCTGATGTTTGGAAGTTTTGATATTGTTGTAAAGTTTCGTTACTTAAAATACCCATTTCTTGACTAAAGTTCGCCGCAAATGTTGCTTCGTTAGTAAATCCTGCAAATACACCTTTATCAGTTGTGTCAACAACAATAGGTAAAAATGCGTCAACATCAGAATATGATTTAGAATATAAATCAACATTCTTAAACCAAATTGCCGAGTACTCGTCATCAAATTCAAATAATGATATCCATTTAGAACTCGCCTCTCTAACTCCAAGGTTTACTTGTTCCGCATAACTTGGGGATTTAGTCCATTCAATTTTTTTAACATTAATATCACCAAAATCAAATGAATCTAAAAATTCAACTAAATGAGTTTCATTGGTATGAACGATGATTAATTCGTTAATAGATAATCTTTGGAATTTAATTGATTCAATTGCTTTTCCAAAATATTCATCAAAGTTTAAAACTTTAGATGATTTAATAGGTAATATTACCGATACGTCAAATTTTTCCATATTAGTCTTCGATTGTTTGTAGTTTAGATAATTGGTCCTCAAATGATTTTTGTCTAAATGAGAAATACTCTTCAAATAAAGTAACCGCTTGTTTATTAAAATCTTCTTTAGTTGGTAATGATTCCACCGTAGATTTCATTTTTTCGTGAAATTCTTCACTAATGTTGTCCTCTAACCAATTTTGTAAATGGTCAGCGATAACGTCAATAATTTGTGTTTTATTATGAACCCAAATACCATTATCTTCATTAATCCAATTAGGTAGTAGATTTGGTACTAAACCAATAACCGGTACGTTAGACTTCATAGACTCCAATGGGAAAGTTCCGTAACCACTAACTTCGTCAACCCATACAGATAAAAAACTCTCACCTAATTTTTTGGAAAATTCAACCTCACTTAAACCTCTCATATCACTTAGTGTTACCCATCTATATTGAGGGTATTTCAAATAAAACCCTTTAATTATGTTGATAGTATCTCTTTGGTCTCTTGAGTGAATTGATACGATTGTCTTAGCCGGTAATTTACTTGGTTTGAAATTGTCTGAAATAACAGGTGTTAAGATATCAAAAGAAACGTTTTTCATAATTTGTTGAATATGTTCTTTTTGTTCTTCAGATGTTGTTATACATTTGTAGAAACCAAATTGTGACCAAGATTCACCTGGATTTAATGTTTCCAACATATTGTCATATGCTTGACATAAAACAATTTTACCACAAGGTAATTGAGTGATTTGACTCATAATGAACGCAAAAAGTTCAGGTACAACAATAAAATCATCAGGTGTTACTTGTAAAGATTGACCTTCAATTGATTGATGAGGTAACTCAGCATATTCTTCACCCAACCAAGACGATACACCTGTGTAATCAGGTTTTTCGTGTAAGATAATTGGGTTAAACCCATTACTCTTTAATGATAATGCCAATTTGTAAATGTACGCAATTGATGCTTTAGCGTTTCCTTTAGTGTCTTGAACCACTAAATAAATTTTTGAAGTCTTGTTTTTTAAGTTCTCAACTGACTTTTCAATTTTTTCGATTTGTTCTTGATTCATATTAATATTTGTTTAGGATTTTTTTATTTAAAAGAGTGTTAAAAGCCAACTTAAACGGGATTGAAAGTTCAGAACTTTTAGACCCTAATGTTTCATCAACTTCTTCAGCTTCGGTCATTAATATTTCGACCATTGTCTTAACCATTTCATATTTGACAACACTGATGTGAGTTTCTCCCGATACAACTTCTTTAGGATGTTCGATGTTGATATATGACTCCATTGCGTCAATATCTAAATAATAATGTTCATTTAATACTTTTAACATTGTAATAATTCTTTTAATTTATCATCCAACTCTTTAATCGTTGTAATCGTATGTTTAGACTCAATATCTTTATTGTATTCAGTTTCATATTTAATCACAATTTTATTGTTTGGATACTCTAATAATAACACAGGATTAGACGTAAGTAAAACATCAATTTCATCCCACATTGAATTTATTGTAAGATTACTATAAAATTTTACTTTTTCTAATTGACAACCGAACTTTGAAAGGAAGAATAATGTTGCCGGTTTTGATTTACCAATTTCGTCAGAAACAATCAACAATTCGTTTTCGTCTCGGTATTTAACATAAATTTCTTGTAAATCGTTAAAGGAACTGTATTCGCTTGATTGTGAATGACCAAAGATTTCCATTGCAAATTCTTCATATAAAAATGAGAATAATTCCTCATCTGACTGAAACTCAAAATGGTTTTTTAATTCTAAAGATGTGACGGGTAAATTAATCTTATATTCAAAAGGGTCTTCGTCATCAATCCCATCTGTTTTATCAATATAAAATTTTTGGTAAGTTTGTTCTATCTTACCAATGGTGTTCCGAAGAACACCATTAACTTCAATTCCAATTCTCATTCTTATTTTGACTCGTTATCGTATTTGTCAAGGATTCTTGAGATTTTTGGGTTTCTAACAATATCTTTTTTATTCGTGAATTCAAATACTTTTACAGTATCATCTGTATCATCCCTGAATTTTTGAATTGCGTCCCACAAACCACTCTGTCTCTTGTCTTTATATCTGTCAGACTGTTCAACGTCACCAGATATGAAAAATTTACTATTAAAACCTATTCTTGTCAATAGCAATTTCATTTGACTAGGTGTTGCGTTTTGTCCTTCTTCAAAAATTAAGATTGAATTGTCAATGTTCATACCTCTCATAAACGCCAATGCAAATACCTCGATGACTTCAATTTCTTTTAACTTTTCTCTCGCCTCTTTACCTATAATCTTATTTAATAAGTAATAAGATGGGAAAATATACGGGTCCAACTTTTCCTCCATATTACCGGGTAATGAACCTAATTTCTCTTCAGCTTCAACCGCAGGTCTAACTATGATTATCTTTTCGTATGGTGTTGTAGGGTCAGATAACAAATCAATCGCTGCTTTCATTGTTATATAACTTTTACCAACACCTGCAGGTCCTGAACAGACCGTAATTTCATTATTAATTAATGTCTCGTAATACCTTTTTTGAGTGTCAGTTAAAAACTTCTCTTTAGTTTTACGTTTAATGATTTGGGCAATAATGTCTTTACGATTCATCGGTTGTTTAACCTCTGTTGTCTCAGTACTTGGTGTGACTTTTTTTCTGTTAGCCATTTAATTTCATTTAAGTTTTATAGATGATTATCATCTAACTTTAAATAGTCATTACATTAAATCTATTTATTAAAGAATAGTTAAGTCTAAGTAAAAGTAATCAACGAATAACCTCTATATATTTTTTAATGTGAATCATATTATCAACAATGTATGGTGTCATAATATTATTAAAATCATTACTCATAGACGTAACATTGTCGTTATTTTCATTTCTAGTTTGACTTTCGTAATGATACGCAACTAGTGAACCATCAAAAACATTTTCAAAACCCATAGTAATTAATGACAAATTTAATTCCACATCTTCAAAACAATTGGTGTATTTTTCGTTGAAGAGACCTGCATTAATAAATGATTTTTTTCTAACTCCTAATAACGCACCTGTTGACCCGGCAATCGTTTTGGTTCCTGTTGTGTAATTAAAATAATTACGTAATCCGTGATGTGTTAAGGATATATTATTTGCTTGGCTAAAAAACAATTTAATTCCGTCGTGTTGGACTGTATTGTCTTCAAAATGAAGTCGACACCCAACCGTACCTGTTTTAGGTTTTTCCTTAAATGTTTTTAACATACCATAAACAACATTATTTAATAGTTTAATATCGTTATTACAAAATAATAAAAATTCATATTCGTCACCAATATAATCCCTAACAACCTCATTATTTATCTTAGCGAAGTTATAGTAATCAAATTCAATTAAGTTAACATTAGTGTTCTCATATCTTGATTTAATAAGTTCTTTCTCTTCATTTGAAGAACCCGTGTCAGCAATAAAAATATCATATAATGATGAATTGCATTGTTTGTGAAATGAGTCAATACAATCAAATAATAAATCCAACTTACTTTTAGTTGGGATGATAACCGCCATTTTACCTATATTTTTTATTTGTTTTTCTTTAATTTGGGAAACATAAATTTGGTTAGGTTTTAAATCTAACGGTAATTTATTCCCGTATTTTTTAACAAATAATTCTTTAGATTCGAAAAATTCTTGATTAGGTCGACCAATTGATTGGTGAGTTATTTCAAAAGATGATGTTACCCCAATTTTAACCCCTTCCAAATAATTTGGTACACAAAACAAATGGTCATAGAAATGGAAACGTCCAATAGATTCGTCAAATGTGTGCTTAATTTTTGTTTTATCAAACGAAATAAACAAACCGTCAATAGTTACCACAGGAACTAAAAAAGGTAATTTTGGTGAATACTTATTTAACCATTTTTTTGCTCCGTCGGGGTGGTGATAAACTTGACCAACCATAGTTTGTGTCATTCTATCCCAATAAACACCTGACTCAGGAAAATAACAACTACCCGCCTTTCCGATAATACCATATTCAGGATTCTCAGAAAAATCTTCTAATAATTTTTTACCCCAATTTTTTTCAAGTTTGATGTCATTGTGACAACAAACTATAATATCATTTTCAGATATTTCAATTCCCAAGTTATACACATATGACAATGAATATTCATTTCTGTTCTCAACCTCCAAGATTTGGGGGTTTTTAACTCCTATAGTTTCTAATAAATGTTTTTTAAACTTTTTATTGTATTCTGAATCTTTGTGTGTTGAATATATTACTGTTATCATAATTTCTTAATTACAAATAAATTACTACTTTTTAAATCGGGACAATTTGTTTTTTTGATTAAATCATAATCAACACTTCCCATTATCTCAAATAAATTTGAGTCTAAACCATCCACTATCTCATTAACCGCACCAAAAACTTCAGGACTATGAATTTCATCCATATAATCATCAAAAACAATGTACCCATTTTGTTTGACAATTTTTTCGTAGTTGTTGAAGTCATTAATTACCCCATTTCTAGTATGGTCACCATCAATAAACAAAATATCAACATTAGTTATTTTTTCGGTAACTTGTCTAACAATATCTACATTAGCCGAGTCACCTTCAATATATTCATATTCACATTGGTTATGTTTAAATTTATTCACATTATTTATCGGTATCTCTTTATTAATCGGACGACCAATATCTAAACTATAACAATGACTAACTTTAGGGTTAGTTGACATTAAGGATGCGGAACCACCGGCAAACGACCCAATTTCAAAATATTTTATATTGTCATTATCAATTGAGTTACAAATATCATACAGTATATGATAATGATTATGAAACGTATTACCGTCCATTTTATTAATAATCTCATTTACGAGATTTATTGATTCTTCAGTAATCTGAAAATCAATCGCGTTCAAAACCTTCTTCATCGTGTCTACAAGTTAATTTGTTTATGTATAAACTTTTTAAGTTTAAACTTTTAATTACAATTCTACATCTTTCCCATAAGTCCCCGTCAGACGGTAACCCAACAAATTTATTTATATCAAATAAATCACGGTATTGTAGTGGTATTTTTTTAAAATTCATACAAACAGAAGAATGTATCAATCCAGCATATCTTGGGTAAAATATTTGATATTCTTCAGGGTTATTTGTAATAGGTAAATAATTTTGGTTAGATGCGTAAGTTGATTGTGTACAAACCCAATCCGCATTTGTTTCCTCAATACATTTGTTAATTTCAAATAAATGATTAGGTAACCACCAATCATCGTGGTCTAAATGACAAATATATTCATACCCATTATCTAAAGACTCTTTAATTCCAATATTAACCGCATTAACCCCACCATATGACCATAAAGCCTGTTTATTATCTTGGTAGTTATCACGTTCTTTGGCGTAACTTAAATTCTTAAAACTAATTTTAGTATTATCGTAATTACTAATTAAATCCAAAATATCTTGTTCGGTTTCATATTTATCACCGATTAAAAATATTTTAAAATTCTGATATGTTTGGTTAAAAACTGAATCTAACGCTCTTTTTAAACAAACAAGAGTACTACCATCTTTTCGTTCATATGTACTCATTACTATTGAAAACTCCATCCTATTTAATTTGTTTTGTTGGTGTTCCTACATAAACCCCACTTTTATCAATACTCTTAACCACCCCCGAATTTAACCCAATTACAACATCGTCAGTTATTGTTATTTTTTCTTTAATTGATGCGTTAGTACCGATATAAACCCTATCTTTAATAATACAATTACCCGATATTTTAGCTCCAGGTGCCGTTGTAAAATAGTCTCCGATTATTGTATCGTGACCAACCGTTGTCATTAGATTCAAATGAGAGTGTTTACCTATTTTAATATTTGTTGTCAATATTGTACCCGCACAAACAATAGTTCCTTCAGATATTTCTATATTATTATCTAATATTAATACCGAAGGATGTATGAATGTAAAATATTTCGTGTCTTTTGGAAGTCTTTGGATTATATCAAATCGTAATTTTGGGTCCCCGATAGCTACTAAAACCTCAAACACTAAAGGATTAAAATCGGATAGTTTAAAAATATTTGGTTCGTTGTTATAATATTTGTCATCAACAAAACAAGGTAACTCAGTACCCATATGTGCCATAATTTCTCTTGCAAAACCACCGGCACCAATTAATGCTTTTTTCATTTATGATTGGAAATTATGTTTATTTACTTTACCACCACTGTAGTCATTATCGTAATAATTATAAATAAATTCTGAGTATAATCCACTCATATAAGTTAATATAATATTACCTTGTATATTTTGATTATATTCGTCAAATAAAATATCTGATAGTTTTTCAAACATTGGATGTTGTACATTCCACCCAATATATTTTGCGGAAACAATACTTAATTCATTGTAATTAATTTTATTATCCTCTAAAATTAATTTATATCTGTCTGTTGATTCTCGGATTTCTTTATGATTATATGACCATCTTGGTGTTCCACAAGAATGTTGACATTCAATTTCAAGGTTATCTCTATCACCTTGAAAAAATCCTGATGTTACAAAAAGAGCGTATTTGTCTTCACAAGAATTAACAAACTTTTCATAGTTTAACCATAAACTATCAATGTTACTATCACAAATAAAAACATATCGAGGATTTTCTAATTCAGGTACTGTTTTTAATGGGTATGAATTAATAAAAGCAATTAACCTACGACGTTCAATTGGGTCAACAATATGTTCGTATTGTGTTACCCTTTTAATGTAATTCCACCCCAATTCTTTCGCTAACGTCACATTTTCAAGAGTGTCGGTAACATAAACGGTTTTTAAATGTGTTGGTAAATTTTTAGGTGGCGCTACTACTTTTTCGTAATTGAAGAGATTCTTAACTAAAAAATAATCATTCATTTTCGGAATATATTTTAAATTTAGACAAATCAGGATATGGTAATTCTAAATCTTCATTGTGTTTTGGAGTACCATCAATATTATAAAATTGTTTCATTAATAAAACCCCTCTAGCCGCCAATTCAGGCATCATATAAAAATTCCATCCAATCATATCAAAATGGTCATCGTGATAAGAACATTCACGTCTACCACTATATCTTGCTCTTTTAAACCAAAGATACGCATCATAATCATCAGTTAATATCGCACCACCTTTAGATAATTTAAAATGTTTATAAGGACCTGTAAATGAAATACACATATGTGTGTTTGGTTTATACATATTATGTGTAAATGATAATGCCGAATCCCAAACTTTAGTTGGTGACAATTGATAAGAACCTTTAATCGTTTTACCCTCTACCTGTCTAAATTTAACTTTACCACCTGCGTGAATAATTTCACAAGGAACTGACGGGTAAGTTCTGTTTGGTATTTCAATTTCTACACCTTTTACTTTTTCATACATTAATGACAAAAATAAGGCATTACTTTGGTTGTCCACAGTAACCACATAAGGGGCTCCTGTATAATCGCCCAACTCTTTTTCAAAGTCTTCTGTTATTTTATAAATTCCGTTTGACATATAATTAATTTAAAAACATTATTATATTCCGGTCGAACCAAATCCGTTCTCACCTCTTTCTTTTTCGTTTATTGTTTCTTTTTGAACCAAATTAACCCATTTTCCGTTAACTACAGGACATAACACCGCCTGAGCCACCTTCATACCTTTTGTTATGGTAAAAGGTTCGTTATTCGTATTAAAAATGATTGCCTTCACTTCACCCGTATAACCATTGTCCACAGTCCCTGGTGAGTTCAAACACATTAACCCTTGTTTAAGGGCCAATCCGCTTTTAGACCTTACTTGAACTTCAAAACCGTCATTAATATCTAATGAAATACCTGTTGGTACTAAAACTCTACCAAATGGCGGGACAATAATTTCCTCAGTTGAATGTAAATCAAATCCTGAATCACTTTCGTAATTGTAAATTGGTTCAACCGCATCGGGATGTAATTTAGTAAATCCTAAATCCAACTTAGGGGTGTAATTGTCAAATTCTTTTTCAAGTTCTTTAACATCAACACCTAATTGGTCTAATATTTCGTTATAATCAACATCGTCATCGTTGATATCCATATCTAAAAACATTTTTTTAATGTTATCAGTTTCCTCCTTGAAGGTTTCAAAATCACTATTTATCATTGTTCTAATTCTTTTAATTTAATTATTATATCAATTAATACTCTAACATCACGTTCACAATATTCTGTTATCTCTTTTAATTTACCATCATTCCAATAAGCAGTATGAACTTTATCTCCGGTAATCTCACCTTCTTTTGGTGAAGGAACACCTAATGATGCACATAGTAAGTCTAATGACCCAATAGAACTATACGCCCCATATTGCCACACATCTTTAGTGTCAATAGCCTTAACTTCCCAAGGTTTTGTATCATATGATGGTAACATTGACGACGGAGCAATTCCGTTGATTATCATTCGTTTTGCCAGCATCGGAATGTCAAAATTCTTTAAGTTATGACCACAAATATGAAAATCTAATCTATAACATTTATCCAACACTTTTTTACATTCACGTAATAACACTTTTTCATCGTCACCTGAGAATGATTGTGATTTTACATCCCCATTATCCATCACGAACTGTACATTAACACAAACAATTTTAGCAAATTCAGGAACTAATGCGGTTCTTTTACTAAAAACTTCATTAACCCTTTTGTTTCTTTCTTCAATATTTTTTGGAACTTCAGTATGGTCTTCAGGAAATCGTTTCTGAAACCAATCGTAATACTTCATAAATTGATGTGCAATCTCAGGTCTTTTTTCAAGACAATCATTGTAATCTTTTTCAATTCCAACAGTTTCAATGTCTAAGAACAATATCTTAGTTAATGGTATTTTTATCATTTTTATTTAATTAAAGATTTGTAAAATTCTGCTCTTGTTTTGGTAACAACATTTAAGTCGTAAGTGTCTTTAACCGTTTCATAAAGTCTCTCACCCATATCAACAATCATATTAGGATTATCAACTAATTTTTTGATGTATTTAGACCAATCACTATGGTTATTTGTTTTATTTACCAATAATGAGTTCCCATCAACAAATTTACCATTATCTAATGAATGTTTCAAGTCCAAAGTATACGGACCAACATTTGATGCTATCAACGCTTTCTTATAAAACCCTGCTTCAATCACTTTTAACTGAGATTTCATACGATTAAAAATGTGGTCCATAATTGGTGCTAATGATATGTCGAATTTAGAATAGTTAATAGCGTATGTATTAACAGGTAAAGTCCAAACTCGTCGATATGCGTGGTTTATTTCATCCTCAAAAGGTTCATTCACGTATTTCTTTAAATATGTTAAATAATCACCATTAAGTGTTTGGTAATTGTTCGTAAATAAATTTTCATATTTAACCCAAACTGTTTCGTGAGGTAATATTGGTCGTTGTTTTTGTTCACCCGTTTGTTGATTCATTTCAGTTACAT
>Ga0209107_10000546_pt1 | contig 21750 bp, 42 predicted proteins | sample LakErihyJuly2011_2_FD_187460 | JGI IMG/M metagenome (GOLD analysis project Ga0209107, IMG submission 187460) | Freshwater microbial communities from dead zone in Lake Erie, Canada - CCB hypolimnion July 2011 (SPAdes) (version 2) | ecosystem: Environmental > Aquatic > Freshwater > Lentic >...
GTTTCTGAGATGCTTCACGATTGAATATACCTCGCTCTCCAGAGTGTGATTCATAGATACTAGACCATTCACGCATAAACTGTCCAATACCGGGTGTTTCGGCATAGGTAGCAGAGTTATTGGCTAAGGCTCGGTGTCCTTGACCATCCCACCAATTGCCTGCTTTAGCGTGTGCCATCTTATCGTCTGACAAATCAGACAAGGAAATCATTGCACTTCGTCTGACTCCACCCACAACAACAACTTCCCCGATTTTGCACAGAATATCGTGACACTCAATGGACGACAAACGGCGACCAACTGCCCCTCTAAACTTGGCAATAGTGAACTTAAAAAGTTCTTCCAAAGGTCCGGGTCCAGAAGCACGCCCTCCGAACACTCTGAGTCTAGCTCCCGCAGGTCTAACTTTGGATAAGTCATACCTTGGAACTTCACCAGAATATAGTAAAGCAATGAGTTGTCTAAGTGATTTAGCCCATCCTTCTTTAGAATCCGACACCACAATAGTAGTCTGACTAGAAAACAACTGCTCAGGGACTTCAGGTAGTTTAGAAACATATTGTTGCTCCACAGAAAAGCCGACACCAGTGCCACAGAGAAGAATGTACATTGCTTCATCAAAGGCTTTAAGGTCATCGATTGGTAAATATGAACAGTTAAATGCTGCAACATTCTGACGCTCTAGTGCTGGTCCTGCTGTCATCACAGCTCTCATAGACGGTACTACCTCTAATGCTACTACTGCTTGTTCTAATTCATTTCGTAACTCAGGTGGTAATGTGTAGTTCTGTTTGGTTTTGAGATGCTCTGTCATAAAATCAAAATAGCGTGCTACAGTTTCACTCCAGTGTTCTCTGCGACCTTTATCGTCAAGATAGCGACTGTATCGTGATTTAGCAATAAAGATATTGTAGGGACTCATCTTATATTCTGTCATTATTATTTAACTTCCTGTTCTAATTTATCGGCGTATTCTTCAATTCTATCAGAAAACATTTGGACGATTTCTTCACTACTAATATCTAACAACTCTAGCAGTGTGATTTCGTCCAATTCTTTAAGACGCTCTTTAATTTCATGCAGCAGTAATGGCATCTTTTTCTTTCTGAATAAGGTAGTCTAAGTAGTGTCGGGCTTTCTCTAGGTCTTCAACTCCATTCTTGTATTTATATCGGAGGATATATTTTACCACATTTCCTGCCCAATAGTCAAGTTCCCATTCTTCAATAATTTCCCAAGGCTGATGCGCTCGTTTGTAATGACTGCCACCAACCTGTTGATTCATTAAGTCATTGTTTTCATTAACAAATCCATAGGGATATGGCATTGCGAGTGGAATGTCATCCATAGTATTTTACCTCTGCTGACTTTTTAAGTGATTTTGTTCCTTGTGACCAAGTTCCGCAATCCCGGCATTGATATCGTTGATACGCTCCTGTAGTAGATACAGCAGTGCCTCGTCTTTGCAGATTCGTCGAAGCACAGTTAGGGCAATGGTGTCCATCCAAGAAGAGATTGTGATTAGGATGAGACTTAACCCAAGGAAGAAGAGTGCTGTACAACGACTCAAGTAAAACGACATCTTGTATATTATACTTCTCCATACGCTTCCAAGCATCTTTGTCTCCGTTCATGCACTTGACCCACAACTCATGTCCTTCGTGTTCGTGTTTCTTACCGAGTCCTAAACGCTGTGCTACATAGTCCAGCTTGTTACTAGGAAACCTAAAGTTGCTACGAACAACACGCAATAGGTCAATTTGTTTATAAGGCGATGGTGGATTAAAACGATGTAGTAAGAATTCCTTGTTAAGAGTAGGAATATCAAACTTAGTACCATTGTAATGAACCACAGCATCTGCATCGTTGAGAAGACCATGAATTCCTTTCAGCATTGTCTTGGGTCGTGACTGGTGAACAGAATCAAACAGTATTTCTTTTTGTCCTAGCCACTTAGCTGCGTAGCATAGGACATAAGAAGACTCCATCAATTGATTGATACTGACATTCTGTTGCCACAGACCCCACACATGAGCTGTGTTTGGACTTGACTCAATATCAAGCAATAGTATTTTCAAGACCATTCCTCATCGTCAGACTTACCAAACTTAAACTCTGCCTGTTCAGGTGAGTCAATGCTATACTCTTGCGCTCGTGTTGAGCATCCACCATAATCGATAAACCTAATTTTGTTCTTAATATCGTAGCCGTAAACACCGCTAAGAAAGTCAGCGAAGTCAAGCATTACCGAAGTCCACTCTACATTATCTTCATGAGTAAATTCAGACTCAATAGAGCGTTGTTTTGCATAGCCGTAGGTGTCGTCGCCGTTGTCATATCCAGATTCAAAACTAAAACGATAAGTATTGTCGTCCATTCTATTTCCTTTCTAAGGTCTTGCCATTAAGTTAAATAATACTTCTGCATCAATTACTGCTAAAGGTTTACTGCCGTTCTGCTTAACAATTACAATTGGTTCATAATCACCATGTGATTGTGCCTGTTCATAATACTTGTACACTGCAACCTTGGCTAATGATTTACATTCAATTGAGGCTGGGATTTCGTCCTTCGCCAACTGAGACATCACTATATCTTCCCCATGGCTGCCCATCGGACAACTGCGTAAGTCTAGTTCGCTTAGTTGCGGATACCTTTTTAACAACTCGCTTACTACCCACTTTTGTAGGTTTCGTCCCTTTGCTTTCGCTGACTGTGGCTTCATTTAATACCTTTCTATCTTTAATCCATGCTTTGGGAATATGCATCCGAGCATTGGTTTCGGTATCCGACCAAGTCGATGCAATGCAGATTGCTTCATCTGTTTCGTGAACAAGAAAACCAACAGTAATGCACTGATGAATCTCTGCTTTAACTTTCTCTTCCCATCCGGAATCAGCAACAGCATCAATCCATGAGATTTGAATTATATCTGGGGGAGTTGCCACAGTTCGTGTTCCTTTCGTTGTAACCACAGTAGTTGTCCATTTTCTAACACACGCTTTTCATCGCCGTCATACGCCTTGAGAACGGCTGTATATAATTCTGTTTCATTGGTACAGTCTGCTAGTATCTTCTTTGCCTTAACAGGACCAATACCTTTTAATCCAATGATGTTATCAATCCTATCGCCAGTCAGTATCTGTGTGTAGAAAGCTACCAAGCCTTCAAACTCTGAGACATAATACTTCTGTTTCTTACGATAGTTGTAATGCCAACCTCTAAACTGGTTTAAATCCTTATCGATATGCACCATGATGGTTTCGTCTTCAGGCACTGCATAAGCAGCAATGCCAACGGCATCGTCAGCTTCAATTCCTTTAACGACAGTAAAGCCCCACGATGTGACTAAATGACATTTAAGTGCTTGAAAATGCACAGGTTTCTCTGAAGTGCGTTGTCCTTTGTAGGGCGCAGTAACGGCTAGTTCATCTCGAAAGTTACCTTTACCAGTCAAGAATCCTTTATAGTCTTCACAATCTAAATCCATGCACAACTCAACCATTGTCTGCTCAAGTCGTGAAACTGCAATAGGTTCCTCTACATCGTTGCTAGAGAAACCTACTGCATAGATTAACGAATCAGCGTCAATCAGAGCTGTTATCACAGGATATCATCATCCATGTTGTCGTCAGCAGCAACGCCATCGGCGCTGTACTTAACTAAATCAGTGATAACAATCTTTGCTAATGAAGCCGAGACACCTTCTTTGTTCTTCCACTTCCACTCGTAAGGCTTGATGAGGGCAACTGCTTTAGAACCATTACCAACGGCATCTTTGATTTCATTGCCGTCCTTGTCGTACGGCTGGATAGCGTAGTTTGACTTCACAGTCAAGAACCAACCCTTCTCAGGTTTGTCCTCACGCTTGCGTGGTGAAAGACCGATAGACTCCAACGCCTGTACAGCATTGTCTGAGAGATTGGCTAAGTCACATTGGAACTTACCACTCATCTCATTAACTCTATCAAAAGAAGCCCATTGAACTTCGGCTTGAATTTTTACTGGTTTCATTTCCATAATACTCTCCTTATCTACAACGGTTTAGAAATACTACAACTATTATTATACAACAACTTACAACTACTCTATTCCATGATATGAAATAGTTACTGCAATGTCTGTGTGGAGTAATCAATACTGGCTTCTAGTGTGCCATCCTCAATATCCAGTAACGCATCTTTTAATAACTCGTAGGTTTCTTCAAGGTCAAAAGAGGATTCTAAACTGTAAGTACCATTCTTATAAGCAGTAACAACAGTCATCCCTAATATGTCTTCTTTATTTTTATCCATTAATGGGTCTCTTTCCAGTTATTGCCTACACGATATTCGCCACTTAATGGACAGCGCATATTTAATACTACACCAGCATCGGCAATTGACTGTACACCTAGTTTGCCGACTTCGTCTGCACGATTCTCTTCCACTTCAACCTGCCATTCATCGTGGACATTGGCTACGAACTTATAATCAATCTGTGACTGGCGTAAACGCTTGTTGAATATCACCAGTGCCTGTTTCATTGCTATCGCACCTGCGCCTTGCAGTAGCGTGTTGAGCGCCGAATGCTCCGAGCGAACGAGTAGTTTGCGTCCGTCAAGACCCGGTAGCCACGCTTTCTGAACATAGAGACGAGATACTTTTTCCCGCAACGCTCTAAGCCTCGGTGTGTTCCGTAGAAAACGAGTAATGAGTGCTTGTCCTTCTTTCGCTGAACCTCCAACAATTGACCCAATCTTGGCACTTCCTGCACCATAGAGGAATGCATAGATAAAAGTCTTAGCTTGATTCCTTGTTTCAATTCCCGCAGCTTTTTGGTTGGCTGTGTGTATGTCGCCTGATACAACTTCAGTAGTATACGCATCGTCTTTCATATAATGAGCCAGCATCCGCAACTCTAAACCACTTGCATCAATGCCAACTAATTTATATCCTTTCTTAACTGTCCAAAGTTCCCTACATTCAGGACCATAAGGACTACCACTATTGGGAACCTGTGCCATGTTAGGACTGTGGTGTGTCATACGACCAGTGACTGCGCCGTTAGTGATTACCTGTCCATGTACACGACCATCAGTTTGAATAGCATCAAGCCAGCTTTCAACCTGTGCTATCCGCTTTTGTAACATCAAGTATTCAGCGATGGCTTTCGCTTCTGGGATGTCGATGCCTTCGAGCGTGGTTTCGTCGACGATGATGTTGCCTTTCGGGGTACGCTTTTTCGGCTTCCAGCCTTTTTCAATGAGCCTTTCGGCGATTTGCTGGCGACTTCCGGGATTGAAGTCTTCCACGATGTCGGGAAGGGGTCTACCATGTGTTTTATGGGTGCGACCAGATGTGACTTTGGCAGGAAAGATGCTCTGCATTTCAACGCAAATAGCGTCCAACTTAGTTTTAAGAACAGATAATAATTGTAGAGCTTTAGCTTCATCGAATCTGAATCCACTTCGCTCTTGCTCTGCGATGATGAACGCAACTTCGTGTTCGAGTTTGATACTTTCTTTTGAATAATCATTTGACATCTCCTTGGTTAAATGTTCATACAACTTCTGTGTTACTAATGTATCTTGAATGCAATAGTCAAGCATCTCTTGAGTAAGACCGCCATTAAAAGATTCAAAACTACTCTTAAAGAATCCAATACGCTTACCCCATTCAGACAGACTGTGACCGCCGTCTAATTGCGGATTATATAGGCGAGACATCACTAAGGTGTCAACAATCTTTTCTTCCGCAATTGTTATTTTCCATAAGTTCTTTAGAACAGGAACATCAAAGAAGATTCCATTGTGAGCGATAATCTGCTCTGCTCTGTCTAAGAAATTCTGCAGCCCAACAAAGTTCTGCCAAATATGAACTTGGTTTGTATCAATGTCACGAGCAACGACACACCAAATCTTGTCGGGAAATAAATTGGTTTCAATATCAAGAACGATTCTCATTCTATTATTGTAACCAAGTCTGCAAGATTAATCAAGTATAATTTAGAAGTATTATCATCACCACCACGCACTACTCTTGGCTTATTCTGTTTTATATAGCGCTTTAGCACCGCTACAGGAAACACGAGCGTCATGATTAGTTCACCCTTTAATGCTAGATTGTGAAACCAAAAGTCTGATTGTGTTACAGCAATGCCACTAGGATGTCCACGACTCTCAAATTCAATTACAATGTTACCAGTAGAATTCCATTTATCTCGCTCGGTCTTAACTTCAATCTTACTGCTCTGAAATATATTAGCAATCTTTTGTTCAAAGATTTGTCCGTATTCCAAATCAATATCAAAGCGATTATCGTTATTCAATTTCATTTAAGATTAATCCAAAGTCCAATCTGCGCTGCAGCATATCCTATCCAAATCAATGCGTTAGACATACTGCCTTTGCTCAGTTGTAACACACCAACAACTAAATAGCCAATGCCAGTGGCTCCGACAATGTAGTGTTCAAGAGTCATTTCTTCTTAACTGTTTTTTTGGCAACGACTGGTGTAGGTGGTACTGGTCTTGGTGTCTCAAACATCACTGCTAGTAGTTCCTGTATCTCAGGTTCAGTAGCGACCCAACGATGCCCATTGTTGAACACAATCTCCCTATCAATAATGTAAGTAACAGAATCAGGATTGACTAAACGACCATTAATATTGACTAGTTTATTCATCACCCATGCGCTCCAGTTCATGCTCTGCCAACGCCGTAGCAGCTTTGAGACTCTTAATCAGTTGTTCTACATCACTACGATGGTCAGGACAGATAACACCACGAACAAAATACGCATCCAGTGTTTGACGCATTACTTCCTTGAGTGTGCTTTTAAATGTAATCGGGTCATCGCTATCGCCGATATAAAAACCATACTCAAGACTACCATTCTCGGCAATCCAAATAAAGCTATCTAGTTTAACTGTCTTCGTAGTCATCCTTACTCCTTATCTAAATATTTGTCAATCGCTTCATCAATCTCTTTACCGAGCATCCATTGCCATTTGGTCATATCGCCGTTACACAGGATTACTGACGGCGCTGCAATCTCAGGATTCACATCCCACGATGCACTGCGTAGCCAGTTATATCGCTCTGCATTCTTGAACACTTCCTGATTGTCCTGAATGCGACTGAACACATTCTTGTTGAGTTCTCTCAATCGGTCAATCTCAGTGCATAAATCAGTAATGATTTTACGAGTGACATGGTAGTCATCGGTCTGTGCATAACGCTTGGCTTTTTCAATTAAATCATTATTCATAGTGTATCCTTTATCTCTAACATTCTTCCGGTTTGTCCATTATACAGCAAAGAACCACAATTGCCAGTGTAGCCACTAAATCGATTCTTTAATACCCTAACACTAGTGGTGTTGCGCTCAATCATATCTGCAGCCTGTCCATTACGCTCTAACCCAATAACGATGTCAGAGAGCTGTGCAATAGCGCCTGAACCACGCAACTGTGCTAAGGATGTCACAGCACCTTCCTCGTGTCCACGACCTTCGTTACGCTTTAGGTGTGAGACACAAATCAAACTGATGCCAGTCTCCTGTACAATCATGCGTAGCTTAGTCATGATAGCGTCTAAGGCTTTACGCTCATCACCAACATCGCCACCACTGACAATAATACTAATGTGGTCAAGAAACACATAACCACAGCCAAGACCTTTAGCCATGTAACGCACTCTGTTGACAATATTTTCCAAAGAAGTGCTGCCAAAATGGTCAAACAAATACAAACGGTCAGTTCCCAAAGTTCTATCAAATGCATCTTTTAACTCCTCAGAAGTAACTTCAACATCAGGTAAATGAATAGGTTTGTTCACCGCCAAAGACATAAGCGACCTAGCAGTCTTGCGGACTCCCTCTTCAAGAAACATAAGTCCGACATTGTCACTAGTCTTGTTAAGGATATGCCAAACGATTTCTCGTAAGAACTGAGATTTGCCAAGACCAGAGCCTGCTGTGACCATGACAAGTTCCCCTTTACGAATGCCGTATGTGAGTTTATTAACGCCGTCATACGGATAGTCACAATCAGCTTTCTCAATAGGAGACGATACCAATTCCCAGAGGGTGTTACCTTGAATAATTCCATCAGGTATGTAAGATTCAGCAGCCCACCAAGTATCAATAAATTCTTTACTAGCATCATTTTCAAGGTAATCAGAGGCATCTTTGTATCCTGTCTTGTGTTTCATGATTTTAACTTTGCCACCAAACAACTCCGCTACTGCTTGTGCTGCTTTCTGTCCGGGTTCATCGGCATCAAACGATAAGATAATATTCTCAAAAGAATCAATCCATTCGTATTCTGCTTTACAGTCCTTTAGAGCGCCACTAGCGCCACTGCGAATACTGACACAAGGGTATTTGCTACCCTGCATCTGATAAGCCGCTAGAGCGTCTAATTCACCCTCACAGATAGTTAAGTAGCGACCTGATTTAGTAAACAGATTCTGACCAAAGAGTGTGGCTTCCTTGAAGTCACCAGCAATGCTAAACGACTTAGCCTCAACCACCCTAGTCTTGATAGCAACCATCTTGCCGTCAATGTCATAGTAGGGATAGTAGTGTTTGCCATCATCCTGTTTAACACCAAAGGCTATGCAAGTAGCCGAAGTAATACCACGATTAACGATACTACGAGAAGAAGCAGTGTCATAAAAGTTTAGTTCCTTGTTCATTGGTTTTTTGTAATCTTTCGTAATTTCACCATTCCTAGCCTTGTATGTGTGGCATACATGGCAGTAAGTGTGTCCATCGCTGTGCATCGCATTACCATCGCTTGACCCGCACGCATCACAAGCCATGTGATAGAGAAATTTACTCTCAGTCAATGTTTTGACCCCTCTGCCGTAATCAGTTGGCAACGAAGTGCTTGTACCTCTGCCAGTGCCATAACTAGTTCGGTTTGTGTTCGCACCAGTTCGTCCTGTAATGCTTTGATTTGGTTCATCAAATCTTGTTCGCATAATTCTCTATCCTCGCTCGTAAAAGTTGTCATTGGTTTTCTCCATTTCCAAAAGTTATTCCAATTCACTAGGTTTAGTGGCGGACACTTCCATACCATCTTCAGTTCCTTCAAATAATTTTAACTCTTTTGCACAATGAATGCAAAGGAAAACATAACCATCGGGTATAGCTCCTCGACGAAGTTCATCGTTTTCAGCCTCAAGCATTGCTCTAGTTTTCTTAGTCATAACTCTCCTAATGTATCGTATTTGTTACAATAACCCCACTTTATGTATCGTTTATGATACATTACGACCCCAGCGATGCCCACAATCGGGACACCGCCACGCCGTAGTCCGGTCTAAATCCCTATCGTATAACCCGATAGCCCTGCCCCATTGTCCTTGGGTTCTATCTGCACCATACGATTTAGCACTTTTGTCTGCCTCTGCCTCTGAGCCTGTTTTCTCAAAAAAGTGTTCCCATATAGAACCACCATCTAAATCAGTCTTACACTTTGGGCAATACCCATGTTCATTTGATGCCATGGTGTGCCTCTATTGCTCTGACAAACTGCACCACCCCAGCGTGCGTATTGATGTAAACATCTAAAGATTCTAAGATTTTATCTAGTTCTTCCTCGGTTATCGGTTTACGATTTAATGCTTCGGTAATCTGTTCACTTAACATCAATCACTCCTTGTATTCTAACCCTGTGCGGGTAATCCTTCTCAATCCAAAAGCAACGATACACGCCGTCACGAACACTAAGCCAAGCCTCATAGCGTTGGTATTTGCCTGTAAAGTCATCGCAGCCAGTGTGGTCAAAATCAACCTGATTAGCAACCCAGCCACACACAACACCGAGCGCAAACACTCCAATGAAAATAATCTCTTTCATGAGTTCCTTGCAATCATCCAATCTAACGCATCATGCAAAATACTAAATCTAGGTGATTGTTCGGTTTTGTTCTTCCATTGGAATACCATCTTATCAGCAACATCCCAAGTATTCTTATCATGGTTCCACTTTGCCGAACGCTCATGGTCTGTAATCAATTCCATCCCCATCTTATTCATCCATATCCTCCGCTACTGCTCGACCGACTAATCGATTAACCTTATCAGCGATAGCAGTTGATAAATCGTCCATGACCTTGTCATAACCATAATCACCAATTAAATCAACCATATCCATCATAATAAAGTGATAGCGTGCTTCTTCGTTATGACTTTGATTCATAAACACCCCCCGTTAGTTAAAAGACAATACCAATTAAAAGACATAACCACCAAAAAGTCAATACATAAGACAAAAATAAACTACTTGACAACAATTCAAAAGTGCATTATAATAACTATATAGGTAAACAACATAGACTATCGTTGATTGTTTCTTTATGTTAATTGATAGTAGTCTATATTCACAGTTACGATATAGACTATATTAACTATAACGATACCTATATTACCCGCAAGCGAGTGCATTATCGCTCATCCCAATCAGTCCAGTAGTCACCATCTTCATATAAATCTAGCTCTCCATTGATATAACCCTCATCATCAATCAATGATTCAGGTAATGCCGTATCCGATTCCGCCATTAAATCTTGCCTTACTTGGATTGGTATGTGCGCCTCTATTGTCTTTAAACAATCGGTGCATATCTCAATATACTTTTTAGTGAAAGCGTGTTTAATCGTCGCCTCATAGTCTGTCAACATGGTATTGCAACATTGGCATCTCATCTTAAAAATCTCCTTCAGCAATATTCTGAGCAATATCTAACCAATAAGCCTTAACTTTGTCTATTACTTCGGCGGGTGCGCTATTGGGTTTATAGTCCTCATCTAGCTCTAATTGGCTTAGCGCCTCATCCCAATTATCAGAATCAGCCCAATAGCACTGCCCGTCACTAGCGATTAGACAATCAACAGACTCCTGAAATGCTTCGCTATCATAATCCCCGTCGTCGGGTTCATAGTATCGATTATTGTTGTAATTCATAAAAGCCTCTCTATTCAAGAAAAACATAGTAGATAATACCTCGGTATCATCTACACCATAAAAACCCCGTATACGCCGTTTTAGAGCGTTTTAGAGGTATTCATGAGTATAACATAACATCACTCCAACAAGATGATAAACAACATAGGCTAAAATAAGGTATGTCATACACCAAAATAATAGGGTTTTCATTCTGTTTTTACCCTCTCCTGAGTAAGCATTTTAGTAAAATCCTGATACCACTTATCAAAATCATTAACCCCGCACATTAGCCTAAAATCGGGGTCATCTAAGCGCATTGCCATAAAATCCATGTAATAGTCAAATCTATCCTTATTCATATCAATACCCCTCTTTCTCAGATAACCACGCTTTAATCACTTCGTCAATGTCTTCTGTTTTCTCAGTGATAATATTAGCGTCAATGATTCGCTTAGCGATATTACATAAGTGCCAGCGACTTTCTGCCCTAGGTCTATCCTCTAATATATCGCCAATTTGTAGCGCCACTTCTGTGGCTATTTCTAAGTGTGAATAATTCATTCTTCAATCTCCTCATCATATTGTCGCAATTGGTCAATCATATCAAAACAACTCGCCAAACAAGTAGGGCAAAACGCTACGGGAATAATGCCAAACTCTCCGGCTATCCCGCCCTCACTGTCTAAACTAAAAACATAATGGCAAGTAGAGCATTTTGTTTTTTCGTCTTTCATGCCATAGCCTCATTAAAAACAACATCATAACAATGTGAGCAAATAGCGTCTAAGCCTTGTTCATCCATACAGTCAATAATTGCTAACTGCTTTTCTGTGTGCTCATCCCAATCAACATTCCAAAATAAATCATTACTAGAATGAATAGACCCGCATTTATCACAGGTTTGTAAACCTTGCATTAATTGTTCATCAGTAATCATAATCAAACCTCTTCGCTTTCATAGATATACTCTAATTGGTTATAAACTTCTTGCGCTATTTCATCATCTGTCATATTGATATAACCCTTACAACCGCCTAAAAGTAGGTCATAAATCGTATTATCGTTATAGGTAGAATCTGACTGACATAGGGTTAAATCGTTTTCTAGTAATTCGTCAATCCATTCTTGCCGTGTTTTCGTAATCTTATTATTGCAATTAAATCTAACTGTCAATTCACTCATTTTTATATCTCCTCTTTAGCGGGTTCAAACTTCGGGCAATCATCATCTAATTCGCAATAATCAGCAACTCCCGCATCATATCCGAGTTTATAGAATTGCTTATGTAGCTCGTTCATGTTTTCATATGTGCCATTCTCAAAATAGCCTGATGCTCTGCCTTGCCAATATCCTAAAGCATACGGGAAAGCATCTTTTAAGAATTGCGTTGTTTGATAGTCTGTCATAGTTAAGCCTTTAATTGGTTATATAGCATTGTTAATTTATCATCAGGATAAACAGTGTATCCGCCTAGTGCTAAGAAATCGATTAGTATCTGTATATTTTCATATTCAGGGTCGCCTACAATCCAATCGATTTCATTTTGTGTCAATTCCTTAATCATTTTAATTCGATTCATAATAAAACCCCTTTCATAAATAGAAAACAATGACATAAACCGCAGTTAAACAAGTGTATAAACACACGCCGGTAAGTAATAAAGATTTAAGCATTATTCTGCCTCGCTTTCCTGTTTGTCATCCTCTAATTGCTCCGCCTCTACCTCGACATAATAGCGGGCTATTTCGTGAAAGTTTACCTCTCGAAATGAGGCGTTCATTACATCAGCGAAAAACCCTGACTCAATATCGGGCATCATATCAACAAACATATCGTTGATTCTTTCCGCCACTAAGCCTGTGATTGTGTCTAAATCCTCATATGAGCCGAAATAATCGCCTGTAATCAGAGCGATTTGCTCAGACATACGCCAATCGTTATCAATCCACAAATTAGCGTTCCAAGTTTCGTAATTTGTCCATCCATTGTATTTACTAGACATGATTAAACCCTTTCAATTAGATTGCGACATTGTCGAGATAGGTGATACCCTTGCGAGTGCTGACACTAGCGCCCAAAGCCCGTAGGCGTGATTTAGTGGTAGGTGTTGACCATTGTGCCAAGGTTTTGACATCAACGTCTAAGTCCTTAGAATCATACCAATAATCCGCTATGTGATTACCATGTAGATAAATCTCAGCACGCAAGCCAAAGGGATTCCCGCCACCATTCTCGATATGGACTAAGGTGTTGTCCATTGTCCAATTGCGTTTGGACTCGATAGCGTTAAGCATTTGTTGTTCAATCTTTCTCATTTGTAATACTCCTGTCTAAAGTTAAGATAAAGCATTTACTACAATTCCAGTCTATCCCTATCGCTAACGCTACGCAATAGGGACAAACCCTTATTAATTTAAATATATAGTATTGTGAACAAAATCAACCCTGTAATTTACTTGGGTGTCTTTCGGGTAATCCTTAAACACGAACAAAGCGTCAGTCTTTTTCATCTCAAAATATGTGCCGTCATCATCACTATATTTGACATAGCCCATGATTCGCTTGCATTGTTTCAAGTCTTTTAAAAAGTCTTTTAATGTAAACATGGTGTTCCCTTTCTTATCTACTGTTTATCAATACTGCATACACAGTATAACGGGTTAGTGCTATGAAAAGATACTAGGATAAACCCTAAGTTATTGATTGTATTTAACTATTGATTGAGATACTTGATAGTTTATGTCTATGCCCTTTGTTGGTGCAAGGTTTACTAGGTTGCACTATAATGGTGCATCATTGCCCCATACATATTCTCTATCGCCTGCACAGTCTTAATAGTTTTTCTCTATCGTCATGTAAGTGAGCGCTTACTTGCAGCACTGCACTATATTGGTGCATAACCATGTAAGTGAGTGCTTACTTCGCTAAAGTGTTGTATTAAAACAACATAGGGGGGGAGGGTAGACTATGTTGTGTAATGTTGGCGGAGCCTCCATAGCATACAAAAGAGTAAAATAGGACTATGATAATTGATAAAAAAGGGACATAGTCAATGATGTTGTATGTCCTTGATTAGTAAGGAAGAATAAAATAGGGACAGACTCGATGGAAATGCTCACTCCGTAGGAGGTCGCTGTTGTCCCCAGCGGAGACCTATATTGTCAGTGCAGACCCGCTGAATCTGCTCAGTCGCAGACGGCTATAATAACCCTACTACAAAACATACTATAAAATAATGCTTGACAAAATAGCAAAAATGTGCTAAAATCGCCTTACAAGTTAAACAACACACTATAAAGAAACATATAAGCCCTGCAAGCAGTGGATTTATTATAGCACGCTAAACCACTCTAAACCACTTGGTGAAAAACAATTACCAAGAAACCCCCTGATAGCGAACTACAGCCTAACGGCAGTATACTATAGTACTAATAGGGCTTTGAATTTTTGTGTCTTTCCTTTAAGGATAAAAAGGCGTTATGTTAGAAGTTGAAAAACAATTATCTACCGAAGATGCACAGTCGCTAGACGATGGTATTGTCTTAAAGAAGCGGCGACCAAAGTTGGTTAGACGCAAAGTAGTCGATGGTAAACCTGTTCGTGGTCGTCCTTCCAACAAGGCTCTCGCCAAGAAGAAGAATCCCGGCGTGGTGGGCAGACCGCCCGGCGACGCAGCAAGGATTGCAGAGTTTAGAGCAAGGCTGTTGGCAACGCATGGCGATAGTGTGATAGAGAAGATTATCACGACTGCGCTACAGGATGGACACCCAGCACAGGGAGCAATGCTAAAGTTCTGTGGAGAACGATTGTTACCACTCTCAGGCTTTGAAGGAAAGAACGGTGGTGGTACGCCACAGATTAGTATTAACATCAGCGGACTCAGTTCGACAATTGAAACCTCTGAAGTGATAGACAATGATGTCACCGATGTAACCATTAAGGACATCGATGAATCTTGACTTTAAACTACTGAAGTGGCAACAAACTGTATTTAAAGACCCTACTCGCTTTAAGGTAATTGCTGCTGGTCGTCGCTGTGGAAAGTCTAGGTTATCGGCAATAACCCTCTTGATTGAAGGGTTAAACTGTCCTGAAGGTTCGAGTGTGATGTATGTTGCCCCAACCCTCGGTCAAGCAAGAACGATTATGTGGGACTTGTTGATGGACTTAGGGAAGCCTGTCATCAAATCTGCTCACATTAACAATTTAGAGATTAGTCTAGTTAACGGCAGGAAAATCCTCATTCGAGGCGCTGATAACCAAGACTCATTGCGTGGTGTGTCTTTGTCGTACTTGGTAATGGACGAAGTTGCCTTTATCAAGTCAGAGATTTGGGAACGAGTATTGCGTGCTGCTCTATCGGATAAAAAAGGTAGAGCCATGTTTATCTCTACTCCCTCTGGTCGTAATCACTTTTATGAGTGGTTTCAATTAGGACAGAGTGGTGTTGATGAAGATTGGAAGTCGTGGCACTTCACCACCGCTGACAATGAAACCATTGACCCTAAAGAGATTGAGGCTGCTAAGAGAACATTAAGTAGCTTTGCATTCGGACAAGAATACCTGTCTTCCTTCAATAATGCTGGTGCAGGATTATTTAAAGAAGAGTGGATTAAGTTTGGTGAAGAACCTGAGCTTGGGTCGTGGTACATCGCAGTAGACTTAGCTGGCTTTGAAGATGTTGCTAAGAGTGCTAGTGCTACCAAGAAAAGACTAGACCAATCCGCTATAGCGATTGTCAAAGTCACCGATGATGGTACATGGTTTGTAGAGAAGATTGAGGCTGGTCGCTGGGACATCCAGACTACCGCACTCAATATCTTAAAGAATATTAGAGAGTATGAACCTCTAGCAGTTGGTATCGAGCGAGGGGCGCTAAAGAATGCAGTATTGCCTTATCTTAGTGATTTGATGCGAAAGAACAACTGTTACGCTCATATCTTAGATTTGACGCATGGCAACAAGAAAAAAGTAGATAGGATTGTTTGGGCTTTACAGGGTCGTTTTGAGCATGGACGAGTGATACTAAATGCTGATGAAGACTTTGAAGAGTTTGTTGACCAATTGCTAATGTTTCCAACTGCACAGGTGCATGACGACTTACCTGATGCACTAAGTTATATTGACCAACTAGCAGTAACAAGTTACAGTATTGACAATGAGTCAGATGATTGGCAAGCCCTCGACATAACGGCAGGCTACTAGTATGAAAACTTGTTTTAAATGTAAGTGTACTAAAGGAAAATTATGGCTGAAAATATGGACATGAACGAAGGCACTAGCTGGGAAGAACCCTCTGAAGCAGACAAAGAGCTTTGTGCTTTTGTTATACAACATTGTGACCGCTGGAGAGATTCTCGTGATGAGAACTACCTAGAATACTGGAAAGAGTACGAAAGAATCTTCCGTGGAATCTGGGCAGACGAAGACAAGACACGAGAGTCTGAGCGTAGCCGTCTAATCAGTCCAGCAACACAACAGGCAGTAGAAACCCGCCATGCTGAAATCATGGAAGCAATATTTGGTAACGGAGAGTTCTTCGACATCAAGGACGATGTGCGTGATTACAACAACAATCCAATGGATGTTGAAGCACTCAAGATTCAGCTTAGAGAAGACCTTGAGAAACATAAGATTCGTAAGTCTGTTGACCAAGTAGAATTGATGGCAGAGATTTATGGTACTGGTATCGGTGAGATTATCGTTAAGCAAGAGAAAGAGTTTGTTCCTGCTACGATGCCAATGCCGGGCAGTACACAAGCAGCCTATGGCGTACAAGAGAAAGAATACTTCTGCGTTAAGGTTGTTCCTGTCAATCCGAAGAACTTCCTTATTGACCCCAACGCTACCTCAATTGAGGATGCAATGGGTTGCGCTGTTGAAAAGTTTGTGTCGATTCACAAAGTGGTTGAAGGCATGGAAAAAGGTATCTATCGTAAGGTAGACATCGGACCTGCTGGCAATGACGATGACTTAGAAGTAACTCAAGAAGTAGTTCAGTACCAAGACGATAAAGTCAAGCTCCTAACCTATTATGGTTTAGTGCCTAGAGAGTACCTAGAACAGCTTGAGAACGAAGGTGACGAAGTTGTTGACCTCTTCCCTGAAGACAGTACTGCGGATAGCTACAGCGACCTCGTAGAAGCTATTGTCGTTATCGCTAACGATGGACTACTCCTCAAGGCTGAGAAGAATCCCTACATGATGCAAGACCGACCTGTCATCGCCTACCAAGACGATACAGTTCCTAATCGTTTCTGGGGTCGTGGTACAGTTGAGAAAGCCTATAATATGCAAAAGGCTATCGACGCACAGCTACGCAGTCACCTAGACAGCTTGGCATTGACCACAGCACCAATGATTGCGATTGATGCGACTCGCTTACCTCGTGGTTCTAAGTTTGAAGTTAAACCCGGTAAAGCACTTCTTACCAATGGTAATCCTGCTGAGATTATGATGCCATTCAAGTTTGGTCAGACTAGCCCTGAGAACTTCGCTACCTCAAAAGAGTTCGAGCGTATGTTGCTCATGGCAACTGGAACCCTAGATAGCCAAGGAGTTGTGTCTCAGGCTTCTCGTGATGCCTCTGGTGCTGGTATGTCTATGGCAATGGCTGGTATCATCAAGAAGTACAAACGCACCTTAACGAACTTCCAAGAAGACTTCATGGTTCCGTTAATCAAGAAAGCAGCCTTCCGTTATATGCAATTTGACCCTGAGCGTTATCCTTCAGTAGATATGAAGTTTATTCCTACTGCTACTTTGGGTATTATGGCTCGTGAATACGAACAACAACAGCTCATTGGACTATTACAGACCCTTGGACCTAATACACCAGTCCTCCCAATCATCCTCAAAGGCATCATTACCAATTCTAGCCTGTCTAATCGTGCTGAACTAGAGCAAGCATTGACCCAAATGAGTCAACCTAACCCAGAACAACAGCAAATGCAGCAAGTTCAGGCTCAACTAGCAATGCAAACCCAACAAGCACAGATTAAACAGCTTGATGCTAGTGCTGCTAAAGACATGGCAGATGCTCAGAAGACGATGGTTGAGGCACAGTTGGCTCCGAAAGAGGTGGAAGCCAAGGTTCTGAGTGCTGTTTCACGCAATTTACCAGACGACGACAATGCTGCCAATGTAGAATTTGACCGCAGAGTTAAGATTGCTGAGTTAATGCTAAAAGAAGCAGACTTAAAGAACAACACCAAGATTGTTGAGTTGCAAATGGCAGATAAAATGGCTACAATAGGGAAAGCAGAAGAAGAATTCCTAAATAACTTAACTGAGAAGCTATCAAACAATGGCTAACATTAAAGATTTTATTAAGAAAATCGGTAATAGTGCTGTTTCGTTAGAGGAGCAGCAACAGGCATTAGCTCAGGTAGAGAAGACCATCATCGAAGCCAAGCAAAAGCGTACCGAAGCAGTTGGTAAGAACGCTGATATGGTGATTCAGGCACTTAAAACCATTGAAGCAAAGCTAGAGGCTAAATTAAACGAGTTAAACAACACTCCAGCTAAGCAAGGTGTCCAAGGACCTGTTGGTAAAGACGGTAAAGATGGCAAAGACGGTAAAGCTGGTCGTGATGGAATCAGCGGTAAAGACGGAACCGATGGCAAAGACGGCGTAGACGGTAAAGACGGTATCTCAGTCGTTGACGCTAAGATTGACTTTGATGGTTCCTTAGTTGTTTACCTATCTAACGGTAGTGAAATTGATTGCGGTCAGATATTACAGCCTGAAGTAGCTAAGAATATTATCATCAGTAGCGGTGGCTCTGGTACATCACAGGTTGTTACCGATACCTTAGTGTCTCTACAGAATCAGATTAATACTTTAACTGGTATTGATGGTATCTTAGGTGATATGGCACAGCAAAACGCCAACGCAGTAGCTATCACAGGCGGCACAATCAATGGCACTACTATTGGTGCTACTACCCCATCTACAGGTAAATTTTCAACTTTAGAAACTACAGGAACAAGCACTTTAGGTACAAGCTCTAGCCAATTTATTCAAGCTGAAGGTGGTGCAACAGCAGTTTTATTGTCTGCCCAAGGCTCAGGAACTAACATTCCATTGGCTTTACAGCCAAAAGGAACAGGAGCAATCCAAGCACAAGCTACTACATCTACTGCTGCTGGTGGTAATGCTAGGGGTTCTAGAGCCGTTGATTGGCAATTGGAAAGAGGAACAGCTAGTCAAGTAGCTAGTGGTGCTTATTCAAATATTGGTGGTGGATTTGGAAATATTAATAATACTTTTGCTGGTTCTCTTGGCGGTGGATATGATAATACAGCAAGCGGAAACTTTGCTTCTGTTTTAGGTGGAAGAAATAATACAGCTAGTGGAACACAAGCATTTGTTGGCGGTGGATATATAAATACTGCGGCTGGGTATTTAAATTTTATTGGCGGTGGTTTTACTAATTCAGGCACAGCATTAGCGGCAGTAACTACTCAAAGTGGTACGATGAACGCTACTACAGCCGTTACATTGTCAGGTAGTAACGCTAACATCAAAGTCGGTCAATACATCACAGGCACTTCAATCTCTGGTGATACCTATGTAGCCGCTATAAGTGGAACAGCATTAACTTTAAGTAAAGTAGCATCAGGCTCATCTACATCAACCCTATCATTCTTTACCCCTCATGGAGTAGTAGTAGGCGGTGGTAATAACCAAGCTACAGGGGCATATAGTGCAATTCTAGGCGGAGGCGATGCTGGTACTGCGGCTAATAGGAATGTGGCTAGTGGGGATTGGAGTTTTGTTGGTGGTGGTAGAACTAACACAGCTTCAGGAAGTGGTGCGGTAGTTGCTGGTGGTGGATATTACAATGGAGTAGGTGCATCAAATGCTGGTAATACAGCTTCAGGTGATGGTGCTTTTATTGGTGGCGGTTTTTCTAACTCAGCACAATCATTTGGTGCTAGTATTTTAGGTGGAAATAATAATACTGCTAATGCTACTTATTCTGTTGTACTAGGTTCTCAAGCTGGAATAACAAGAGGTATTCAAGGAAATACTGTTTCCCCAGCTAGTGCAACTCCGATTGGCTCACCACAAGGCTCTGCACAATCAGCTTTACTTGTATTGGGTGTTCAAACTACAGACGCTACAGCAACAGTACTACGCTCAAATACATCAGCCGCAGGTACAAACAATCAAGTAATCCTACCTAATAACTCTGCTTACTTCTTTACTGGAGAAGTAGTATCAGGAGTTACTGGCGGTGGTAACACGAAAGGTTTTACTATCGAGGGTGTAATTAAGCGTGGTGCTAATGCCGCATCTACAGCTTTAGTTGGTACTCCTACAGTAACTTCTACTTATGCTGATGCTGGTGCATCGACATGGGCTATCGCAGTAACAGCCGACACGACTAATGGTGGTTTAAGAGTAACCTTTACAGGGCAAGCTAGTACGACAATTAGAACAGTAGCACAAATTCGTACAACAGAAATGACTTACTAAGGAGATTTACATGGCACTACGATTACCCGTTCAAACCCAATTTGGCGTACCAGCCCCCCAAGCCTACGCTAGAATCACTAACTTCTTTGGTACTAAAGACCAAATCCAAGTCCAAGTGGCTATTCATTATGACGAGTCAGCACGACATGGCAACATGGCTACAGTCAAAGAAAACGCACACTACATTAATATGGAAGATTTAAAGGGTGACTTAATCCCAGCCATTTATGAGGTTCTAAAGACCTATAGCGATTATGCTGATGCTGAGGACTGCTAGTGTCATATATGACAGTTTAGAGCAGTTTTTATAAAAGTATTAAAAAAGACTTGACTTTTTACCGAAGTTGTGGTAAAATACCGCTATAAATGTAAGTAAGCGCTTACTTCTCCTACAAGGATAAAGAAGAATGATAGATAAAAAACTACAAGAATACTATGAGAATCGCTTTTCAATGGCGGCTACTCAGGGTTGGCAAGACTTAATGGAAGATGCACAGACAATGTTCAATTCCTTAAACAATGTCTTACCAATCCAAACTGAAACAGATTTGCATCTAAAGCGAGGACAGTTGGACATACTCCAATGGCTTCTCAGTCTTAAAGATGTATCCGAGCAGTCCTACGAACAGCTCATGTCGGGAGACACGGCGAATGAGTAGGAAGTTATATGATTTTAAATGCTCTACAGGACATATCACAGAGAGTTTTGTTAACGATACAACAACAGAAGTTCAGTGTGAATGTGGTTTAGTTGCTAACCGAATTATTTCTCCTATAAGAATTAGTTTAGATGGCACTGACCCCGTTTTTGTGGCTGCCTACGATAGATGGGCAAAAAGGCACGAAGACAAACAGAAGCAAGAAGCAAAGCAAAACGCCTGAGATACCTTTACCGCAGGTAAAGCCTCAGATTATTAATCCTAAAATCACTTGATTCGGTGACGGGAGACTTTAAATGGCAGCAACATTTATTCAAGAAGAAGAACTGTTTGAAAGCAATGAGCAAGAAGTAGTACAAGATGTTAATACTCCAGAAGCGTCTACAACTGATGCACAACCTGAAGTTAAACCAGAACCAGTAGAGGCATTACCCGAGAAGTACCGAGGTAAGTCCGCAATAGAAATTGCAAAGATGCATCAAGAAGCTGAAAAGCTCATTGGTCGTCAAGCAAACGAGGTTCACGAAGTACGCAGTCTTGCAGACCAGCTTTTAAAGCAACAACTCGAAGCTCGAACAAAAGAAACAGCGCCTATTGAAGAATCGCTTGAAGAAGACTTTTTTGTAGACCCTAAACAGGCTGTCAACAGACAAGTAGAGAAGCATCCTGCT
>Ga0209107_10000547_pt1 | contig 21737 bp, 21 predicted proteins | sample LakErihyJuly2011_2_FD_187460 | JGI IMG/M metagenome (GOLD analysis project Ga0209107, IMG submission 187460) | Freshwater microbial communities from dead zone in Lake Erie, Canada - CCB hypolimnion July 2011 (SPAdes) (version 2) | ecosystem: Environmental > Aquatic > Freshwater > Lentic >...
CATGGAAGTCTCGTGACGGCCACCTGGGCCAGCGCTATCCCGTAGGCGGTCCCCCTCGAGACTTCCATGATCTCTCGCTTGCCGCCCGTACTACCGTATCCGTCATTTCGCGCGGCTCCACGTATATACGCCTGCGCCCGTTTTTACATTTGATCGTGTTTATCTGTTTTATCCTGGCATGGCGGCGTTCGTACCCGCGCGATTCGTGCCCGTCAAGCCGGAGCCAAGGAATGAGGCTGAGGCTGAGGCTGAGGCTGAGGCTGAGGCTGAGGCTGAGGCTGAGGCTGAGGAATACCCTGAACGCTACGAGGTGGAGGAAGGGGAGAGGCCCGAGCAACAGCAGCAGCCGACCCCATGGGCCAAGCGGCGGCGGGACTCTGACGACAACAAGAGGGAGCCCCGCGCGCCGTGGTCCGACGTGCTGCCATCGCGCAGGCCCGCGCGGAGGAGCAGGCTGGACCCGGTCCTGTCACCGACGAGGATGGACGAACCCGAGGAGGGGGAGGAGGAAGCTGGAGAGGCGGAGGTGAAGGTGGAGGAGGCTCGCAGAAAGCCCGGCCGGCCCAAGTCCGGCAAGCCACCGAGGAGCGGCCGCCCGAAGGAGAAGAAGGCCAGCCAGGCGCGGGACAGCGACAGCCGCTTCTGCGCGCGGAACTACGCGGCCGTGGACGCCCGACGCGAGACCTACGGCCTGATCGACGAGGGGCTAGTGGACGGGGGGACGCGCACCATGGTGATGCACGTGCGCCGAGGGCTGCCCGCGTGGGACATCCTGAACGCCGTGAGGCCGGGGACCATCCTGGCGGCGAAGAGCAAGAGCGGCCGGGGCAGCCCCTCCCCGCTGCGTGTCCGGTTCACCACGCCGACCAAGTACTATGCGCCCGGATGCAAGTTCTCCACCATGACGGTCGGGATCGACGAGGTGGACTGGCAAAGTTTGATGGCCAAGGCTCGTCGTATTTAAGCGCGGATGACTCGCGCATTCAACGGGTACACACACATGGCTTCCACTTCCACATCGGCCCCAGCTGCGGCGCAGGATCTCTCCTCTATCCTCTCGCAGGTCAAGGGCCTGGAGGAGGAGAAGGCCAAGCTCATGCAGATGCTCGACAACGAGCGCGAGCGGGTCAAGGAGGCGCAGGCCAAGACCGAGAAGATGTCCGAGAGCAAGCGGCAGGAGATGCAGCAGGCGCTGGACACGGTGATCATGAACTGGCTGCAGGACACCGTCAAGGACGACAAGCTGCGAAGCGAGTTCAAGGAGGGCATGGAGCGCCTGGTCAAGAACACCGCCGAGGACTCTGGTGTGTGGCAGGTCATGTGCCAGGCGTCTAACGTGCACGCGCAACGCCTGCAGGAGATCGAGCGGATGCGCGTGGAGAACGAGGAGCTCAAAACCAGGGCAGGGGGTTCCTTCCGTGACGAGAGCACCCGGAAGCGGGGCAGGGACGAGGCTAACGGTGGTGGCGACTCCGCGCAGGGCGGATCGAGGAGCGGCGGGGATCAAAACATCTGGACCGAGTTCGAGGACGACATGCGCTCGGGCCGCACGTTCGGCACGGTCGCGTGAGTTTCATGCGATCGCGTGAGTTGGCCACAAAGCAGCGTTTCATTAAAACATTACACGTACGCCCCGCCAGGCTGCACGAGCGTCACCTCGATGACTTTCCGGTCCTTGTAGACCGCCTGCTGGGATGCCACCTTGTTGTACCCTTGGATCATGGTCTTGAACTCGGAGTAGAACACGACAAACAGGATGAACGTCACAATCAGAATCAGCCCCGCGCCCCCGATGAGAGCCCACACCCACCAGGCCCACGCGTCATCGGTCTTCGAGGCAGCAGCTGTCGTTGTGGTTGTACTGTTACCTGGGGAGATTTTGGGCAGCAGGGCGAGATCAAATACAGTATTAGTACCGAGCAGGGTGACGTTAGCGCCAGACACGTTCAGGGAGTTGGGGGAGCTACTATTCACACCGACCGCTTCAATCAAGAAGTACCCACCTGTGCTGTTGGTCTGGCACACGACGGGGGCTGGGAGGCTGGCGCACACCAGCAGCGTGAGAAAAACTCCGGGAACGAGGGGGTTCATCTCGTTGGTATTGTCAGTTGGTCACGCGCGCGGCACGAGTCTCCATGGTTTAATACGCGGCCGCCTGAATCAATTTTCGTTTCACATCATTATTCATTCCATCTCGCGCACAACACACAAATGCGCGCCTCAAATCAGCCGGTGCAAGGTGGGGGCCTGTCCCGAGACCTTCTGCCCCTTGCCCGCGCGAACCGACGCCACGCCTGTGTAGTCGGGGCCGTGGTGCCCGCTCCCCTGGATGTCCTGCAGGACGACGCCGTTCTCCTTGACGCGCATGGACCCCTGGAAGGCCAGACTGTCCGTCTGCGTCTCGGCCTCCGCGCTGGCCTGGCCCGCGCTTTTCCGCATGGTGTGCATGTCGTGGAACGCCGGCATCATGTTCTTGTACTCGCCGTACGCCCCGGCGTACAGGTTGTTGTTGAAGACCCGGAACTCCTGCACGTCCACGACCTGCAGGTTGTCGTAATCCAGCGGCAACGTGCTGCTCGGCTTGGCGGAGTGGTCGTTGTCGTTGTCGTGGAACACAATCGGCGACGGCCAGTTCCGCTTGAAGTGTTTCTCGTAGTAGGAGCTGCCGTCCGAGTCCAGCTTGGTGCGGTCGTGCACGAAGGCCATCACCATCATGGAGGGGCCCCTGTAGTTCTTGGAGACGTCCATCGTCAGCTCCTGGAAGTTCTTGTACCCGTTCGGGGCGTCCGGGTTCATCCAGTCGACGTATGTGTCGTCCTTGCCCCCGTTGTACCCGTCGTAGGCGATGTCCCAGAGGCGAATGAGGTTGCGCTCGTTGAAAACAACGGCCCGCTCGTGGTATTTGTAAGACATTCCCCAGATGCCGTGCATGGAGTCGTCGTACACGCTCAGCTCCGTCTGGCCCCACAGGGTGTTGCCCAGCGATTCCCCCCCTAGACCCATGATGATTCCCAGCATGTTGTGCTCGATGTTCGGCCTCACGATCACCAGCTCCACGTCCTCCAGCTTGCTCAGGTCCTTGGTGGGAATGGTTTGGGCGAGGACGTCCTCTCTGTCGCCGGAGAATGACTCGCTCTGATCAATAATGACCGCTCTCAGGCTGGCGGGGGATATGGCACTCACAATGCGGTCCTTGTTTGCCGCGTACATCCCGGGGACCCGTTCGATCAATTTCAATTCAAAATCAGGGTTTGGTACGAGCTGCATCAGAGTAAATCCCTCAGTCCCATCTGCTGGCACTGCCTCGTCCATGACATATCTCATAGCAACATCCTCTGATATTCTGGCCTTAATGCAGTTCCAAAACGAGGTCAGTCTCGCCAATGCAGACTGATCATCGCGTGCTGGCAGGCCAGCGACAGCGGTCATTCCAATGGGGAAATTGGTCAGTGCGGAGATTTTCGCCAAAAACTTCGAGTTCATGTGCCCAAAACTCTCTCCAAGCTCTCTTTTGGCGTTTTCAAGGCCAGCTTTAAAACTTTCTTCTCTTTCATAGCAGAAAAGCGGGTGCAGAACATGAGACATGGATGTCAATCCCATGCCCCACGTGCTGATTCCAGCCCTTGCCAGATACACAACATCGGGCAGATCTGGATCAGCAGCTCGGACACCCCCCAGCATCGCATGGATAATGTTTGGCAGATCAGCTGCTGCCAATGCTGTCAACTCAAACAAAGTAACGTTAGCACGCATGATTGTTAAAAATGCATCACTCATGTCCGTAATGTTGGTAGTAAACCCAGGTACCGCTCCATCCCTTCCAGCCGAGCTTACCAGTTTCTGCAGGATCACGTCAATCCCTGACATCACGACGCCATTCACGATGTATTCGCGCACCAGCGGCCCAAGCATCTCATATGTCATGAGGAATCTGGTCGCAAGAAACCATCCAGCGCCGTATTTTTCTTGTTGATTCAGCACAATTTCGTCAGCTTGAGTAAAGAGCGAGTAGGCATTCACGTTCCCGATGCCCCCGATGGGTCTCAGAATCTGGCAGGTGATGTCGATGCTCCTGGCGGGGAGTACCGGCTGTCTGAACTGCAGGTCGCTCAATTCACCCAGTTCACGGGCGAAGCCCCCCATCACGTCAGTGCTAGTGAAACGAGCGTCTTCCAAGTATGCAAGCGGAAACCCAGCGCGCTTGTACATGTCAAGGTAAAACGTGTAGGCGCCGAACCACTCGGCGGTCCGCTCCTTGCAAACCCGACCAGGGTAGAACGGACTGTTCAGGGGCTTGTCCTTCAGGTTCTGGTAGAGATGCTTGAACATGCTGCGAGACATCTTCGGATTCGTCGACAGGGAGTTCGTGAAGAATGCGGACGGCAGGGCCTTGTCAGCGCGCTGGATGAGCGGGTCCACCGTGGAAACCCACTCGTTCCAAATCCTGTTCTCCTTCGTGTGGATGTGCTTGATCCCCATGTCATACTGGAACGGCTGGAGCGACCACGAGGTGCTGGTTTCGGTGGGTATATGCAACTCGTTCAGGTTGAACCGATTGGACAGGGGCCTCACCATGGACTCTTGCATGACGGCGGTGATAATCTCGAATGCTCCCTCTTCCGCCCTAGTGAGCGGCCCCGTCTGCCGGATGCCTCCGTAGTCCTGGGCCCCCAGCTGGGCATGACTCCCGAGCGTGAAGCGCGCAGGGTCGATCGCGCTGCTGTCCTTTCTCCCGTGCGAGGAGTCGGCAAGCGGCGCCGTGAGCAGGTTGTACGCCCTGTCCACGGCGGAGGAGTTGTCCCCGTCCTGGGGCCCGCCTCTCCCGTAGTATCTCGCGCACCGCAGCAGGTCCGTGAAGGAGAGCGTGAACCAGTTGTCGCGCTCCTCGTTGTAGAACTCGAATTCGCGCATGATGTTCCTCTTGTGGGGCGAGATCCGGTAGTACTCGGCGGTCCGGACCCGCCTGCGCAGGATGTCCCGCGGGTGCTGGCCCACCTCCATGGCGAACGAGCGCGAGTGGATGACGGACAGCCCCCTGTAACTCGTCAGGTCGGGCCCCTGCCGCAGCCGCTTGACCCCGTCCGTCCCCTGCGTGATGTAGTTGGTCTTCTCGGGGGTCATGGTCATCTGGAACGTCAGCTTCGAGTTGCACAGGAGGAAATCAGGCATGGGTCCCCCCCACGTGCGCAACACCGCCTTACCCTCCTCGATGAGAATGTCCAGGGCGTTCACGTTCTTCTGCATCATCCCGAACAGGTCCACAAACTCCCTGCAGATCTGACTCGCGGTCTTGTCCAGCGTGAAGTAGCGCTCCCGCATCTGTTTCTGGTAGGAGGGCGCCAGGATCAGGGCCATGTGCACGTCCAGGTCATTCGTGTACTGGATGCTGCCGATTAGTTGGTTAAGCTGGTTCTTAAAATTCTCCCGCCCCTTGGGTGACATCATGAAATTATGCTCCATGCTTATCGCCATGCCCTGCCTCACCATGTAGCCAGAGAACGACCGCTTGGATTGCGTGAGGGTTCTCGCCGCGGCCTCGTACGGCACCCGCGACGCCATGCCCTCGTCAAACTGCCACACATTCCACTTCATCTTACCGTCCGCGTCGTCCTTGAACTTGTACGGCAGGATCTTCGTCGTAAACGGGGAGTTCGTGGTGTCGGTGATGAGCCCGTCGATCCGGTCGGTCAGCCATGGGTTGGACCCCTTCAGCGCGTCGGGCAGGTGCCAGCGCCCGTGCCGTTTGAACCGCTGCAGGTCGGTCTTGATGTCGCGCGCGGACGGCCCGAAGAAGTTCTCGTAATCCTGTATGGTCGGCTCCGTCGACGCGCCCGTGTACGTGTTCCCGCCCTGGCGCCCCGGGTCTGCGTCCGGGATGTACGACGTGTGCTGTCCGACTGCGTTCGAGCGTTGGGCATTGTCCATACCTAGCATTATCTCGAATTTTACACTGGGGTTGGGCGAGTGATTTATATACGAGTTACATGGAGGTTTCTTGCCTCACACACATACAATAAAATTACACACCGTCCTTTCCTCCGGCGCGACAGGGAGCGCGTGACACGAGGGGGGACGGGAAGGGAGGGGAGGGGGGGGGACTCATATGGGCTGGGAGTGGAACTGGGCAGGGGGGGGGTTGGCGCCAGGCCTGTTCATCGCGAGGGGAAGAGGAGGGGGGGTGGTGGTCGCAGCAGCAGGGCGGAGGTTGTACTCGTCGTCCGGCCTGTCGTCGGGATCCTCGGCCATCACGACCGCTCGGACGTCCCCCAAAAGGTGCGAGTTCGGTCCCGGCGGCGGGGGCGGAAGGGTGTAGTTTTCGTCGTCGTTATTGTCGCCTTCCTCCCCCCAATCAGGCGGATCTTGCAGTAGTTGGGCGCTAGCTGTGGCGATGCTGGTGACCTCGAACGCGTCGGCCGGCGCATGCATGTCAAGCACCATGTAGAGCAGGGCCCCGACGAACACTCCAGAGAAAAACGACTTCATGCGGTACCCGAGGGGCGTGAAAAGGCGCTTATATACACCGCCCGGCCTACACTGACGTTTGGATCTCGTACTTCACCTGGACGCGGGCCATGTACGTGTAGGGGGTGGTGAGGAAGCTGGCGGCCTCCTCAGGGGTCAGGGAGGGGGCGCACATGGCCGCCTCGACGTCGCTCACGTCGTCCCAGGTCTCCGTGTTGAGCCGCTTGATCTGCACCTGGAACAGATTCAGATCGTGCGACGTGACCTTGCTCAGGACCTTGGAGCGGAGGGTCTGGCAGCACGCGCTCAGGACCTGACGGGTGACCTTGTACCACTCCTGGTCGATCTTGGGCTGCTCGTCGATCTTGCAGCCGATCAGGCCGGCGTTGTGCCGCAGGAGGGCGATCACGGGGTGGGTCTCGTGGACGAAGACCCACGGGTTGTTCTCGACGTTGAGGACGCCCTCGGTCTCGAGGTTGGCCGCCGTCCACTTGGGGTAGTCCTTGCGCCACTGCAGGCCCTCCTCGGAGCCCGGGTCGCACTGGTAGACGGTCTGGCTGACGGTGTTCTGCATGCGCGGGAGCACGGTGTAGGCGTAGCGCTCGCCGAGGTCGGTGATCTCGTTGGCGGGGACGCACTTGATGATGACACCCAGGGGGACGGGAAACGTGGACCGATCCTGGAGGACCTTCAGCTCGTGGATCAGCGCGGTCCGCAGCTGGTTGGTCGCGACCTGCGAGTCCACCTCGGCCCCCATGCCGAACACGCCCGTCTGCTGGCCGTCGACGGGCTTCCACGTGCCGGCGGACGGGCCCGCCATGCCCAGGTTGGTCAGGCTGCCCGCGATGTTGACGTGCAGGGTGCGTGTGAGGATCGTTCCCTGCGAGACGGAGGTATCCCCCTGCAGCACGACGGCGTCCGGAGAAGGGGAGCTGCTGGTAGCATTGAACTTGGGTTGTTGCCCGCTCATCCTTTGCCACACGCCCCGGGTTTACTTAAATACACCCAAAAGACCATGCACTCCACGGGCCAGAGACGGACGCTCTCCCAGCATGAGCAGCATCCCCTCGTCCTTGGTCCTCGGCCTGGAGCAAAACGTGGTCGTCCTTCTCGGCAGCAAGGGGTCGAACGCGCTCCTCAAATTCATCCCGCACGAGGATCTGGTGCTGGTCTGCTACGCCCTCGCCGCGGTCATGCACAGCCTGGTGCCGAGGCAGACCCCGCTCCTGTCCCGCGTGTCCGACATCGTGGAGAACATCCTGACCACGCTCGCGCTCAACACAGTGCTGGCGTACGTGATCGTGCCCCACGACCCCGTGCTGACGTGCGCGAACCTCACCATGGTGTACCTGCTGTCGCACATCCTCCTGCCCCCGACCGCGACGCTCTCGGACACGGCGCAGTACCTCCTGGTCTACAACCTCTCGTCGGCGCTGCAGGGCTTCAAGGAGACCGGGATGGCCCTGGCCTGGACCATGGCCTTCACGCCGCACGCGTTCTCGTCGCTCGTGGGCCCGGACGCCGCCAATCTGGCGCGCCTCGTCGTGATCGAGACGCTGGCCAACTGGCTGCGGGCCTGGCTCCCCTCCAGCCTGCTGCTCCCGACGACGCTGGTCCTCCTGTACCTGTGCGCGCCCTTCGCCGACGACTTCCCGCCCCTGCGCCGCCTGTTCCGGTTCGCGGTCTTCGCGGTGACCAACGACAAGCAGACGAGCGGCGTGCCACACTGGCTCGTGGTGGTCGCGCTGTGGGCCATCAGCCGCCTGGACCCGGACCCCATCGGGCGGACGTTTGCCATCATGGCGGGCGCGAGCGTCGGGGTGACCGTCATACTGGACGCCATGCAATTCGCGGTCGACAAGGATCCGGGCGCCACGCTCATGGCCATGCTCGTGGCCATACGGATCCTCGAGCGGGTCGTGGTGGCCCGGAGCGCCTAGGCCCTCCCTGGAAAAAAAAAGAAGGGCTATTCCTTACGGACCACGTGGTTTTCGAGTCTCCCTCCTCCTATAACACGAAGGCGCGAAAACAGCACGCCGCCACCGCGCCTATGTTCCCGTCCAATTGGGACCCCACGCACGTCACGGGCAAGCGGCGGAAGCGGACCTTCCTGGAGGAGACGGACCAGTGCGTGCAGCAGTGCATGCCGCAGGTCGGTTGTCCACTCCCTTCCCTGCCTCTCCACCTCGCTGACCGCGCCCCCCTGCCGCAGGTTCCGTTCCAGTCGGACCTGCACCACAGCATCATGCGCCGGCTGAACACGTCGGACGCGCCGGCGCAGGAGGGCCCTCCCCCAGCGGCGACGATGATGATGATGTCCGCCTCGCTGAACCTGGACCACATCCTCGCGCGCGTGCCGTACAAGAGCATGCTGGAGAACCTGTTCAGCAGCGCGAGCCTCACGGACACGGCGCCCGACGTGCCCATCCTGACGCGGGCGTACGAGGAGTCGTTCATGCGGCACCCGCACCCCGGCGAGCAGGCCTGCGTCATGGGGGACGTGTGCGAGTGCCAGTTCATCGACAAGAACGCGCCCTTTGTGGGCGTGGAGCTCCGCCAGCAGAACGACCCCGAGACGCCGCAGATGTGCGTGCTGTGCTCCCGCGCGACCACGCAGAAATGCTTCTACGACATGTGCTTCCTGGGCAAGCCGATGAAGGGGGTCATCCAGCGGTACGGGTCCATCTTCGGGCAGCCCGGGGAGTACGCGCAGGAGGTCATGATCATCCCGCCGCGCGCCATGGGCCTGGCCAACATGCCGCTGCCGACCGTCTCGCACCAGCGCAACCGGTACTCGGTGGTGACGCACGGGGGGGTCAAGCATCTCCGGCAGCACCGCGTGGGGTACGAGGATTTTCAACGCCCCTCGAGTACGGCCGCAGTCTGAACATCTCCATGGTCCACAGACTGCAATGGGGGGGCACCATCCAGGTGGTGCCCCCCGGCCTACTCGGGGGGGGAAAAATGCTCGGACCACCCACCCTCACCAACAAGTACGACTGCCAGTACATCCCCGAATGCCCCGACATGGACGAGGAGGTGCAGGCCCTGCACGACCTGGCGCGCAACGGGGAGATCTCCGCCGAGACCGCCGAGCGCCAGATCAACACGTACCTCCTCGTGGCGTCGCACCGGGAGATCCCGCACGGCCTGCCCCCGGAACGCCTGCGCTGGCTGCTCCTGCCCATCACCGACGTGCCCTCCGTGGGCCTGCTGCCGGATCTGGGCCAGGTCATCCACCGGATCCTGACCAAGGACCCGCTGCCGTCGGCCATCACCAAGGTCCTGCAGCAGTGCATCCCGAGCATGCGCCACGTCTCGCGCATCGCCTGCTCGTACCAGGACTCGCACGACATCCTGCTCACGCTGGTCCAGGCCCTCCTCTTCGGGACGTTTCCGGGCGCCGCGAAACGGCCGGGCTTCGCGGCCCGCGTGATCCTCTGGAGGCGCACGCACTCCCTGCTCACCATGTCCCGCGAGGCGCAGACGGAGTTCCTGGAGCGGCACCAGGACATGCTGTACCTCGCCAGCATGGAGTACATCGCGCGCGTCGTCCCCGTCTTCATGCCCGCGCAGGACGCGATCCTCACGGGGCGGGAGGCCGTCTCGGCGCCCTTCTTCCGCCGGATCCCGCCCCTGTGCGACGAGTTCCGCCAGCTGATCGACGACACGCGGCAGGGCGGCCTCATGCCGTGGGCCGAGATGCAGGAGGTCTGCGCGGGGTACGTGGAGCGGGTCTCGAGGCTCAAGCGCTCCCACTCCACCTCCCACGGCAAGGACGGCGCGCGCGAGACGGCCCCGCGCCTGCCGCTGAGCAACATAATCGACTACTGGTCGGTGCCGCAGCTGCACGGGGGCCCCTCCTCCTGCAAGGACGAGTACCGCCTGCTCGGCCACAGCCTGGGCCTCCATGGCTCCGTCATCATGCAGATCCAGCGCGACCTGCAGATCAGCCTGCTCCCAGACAACCTGCGCAAGCTGCAGATCCAGCGCCTGCTCTCGCACTCGGGCGGGGAAATGCGGACGCTCTTCCTGCGGACCCGCAGGTTTGACTCCCTTTCACCCCTTCTGTTTTTTCTTCTCGTCGGCCTGAAGCTGATGCAACAACAGGTACATCTGCATGCACTGCATGCTGACGAACAAGACGAACCAGACGCCGCGACTCCGCCTGGACACCCTGAACCAGTCCCTCGTCTGCGCGGTGTGCATGAAGCCCGACCTCATGCAGATCAACCTGCTCGGGCGGGTCCTGCGCTTCAAGCAGAATCACTACTACCTGTGCCCCGTGTGCATCTCCATCCAGCAGTACATGGGGCGGAGCGAGCAGCCATGGCTCACCTGCCCTCGCCCGGAGGCCGGCGGGGTGCCGTGGACGTGCCCGCATCTGCCCGGCACGCTCCCCTCGGCCTCCAGCCGGAAGCGCAGGCTGTGCTTCATCTGCACCGAGACCGCCGTGGGCCCCGCCATCGAGCGCGTGGACCATCTGACGGGGGTCATGCACAGCTTCCAGTTCTGCCAGCGCCACGTCCCGCGGGTGGACGTCCAGATCCGATGCGTCAACGCTCGGCAGATGGCGGCGTACGACCCCGTGTGCCGGCGCCCGTACGCGCAGCCCCATCGCCCCCCTCCTCCACCTCTTCTGCAAAACTGAATGAAAACGGGAGGCTATTTAAAGGGTTCGGGTGTGATTCGGTCTCCTCGCCATATGCCCCTCCTCTCCCCCGCGCCGTTCTTCGTGGGGGTGGCGTTCAGGCTGGGCGATCCGCGCAACCTGCAGGACGAGTTCGTCATGCAGACCACGGGGGGGCCTCTCATCCACTCGGAGTTCATGCTGGGCCGCCCGTTCGACATACGCTGCTACACGGCGTGCAGCTTCATGCAGCAGGGGTCCGTGCAGGTCGCGCGCGAGAGCGGGTTCACGCCCTCGAGGCGTTTCACCCGGCTGCCCACGCGGGCCGACGGCTGGGAGTGCATCTGCTTCCCGCTGAAGGGGGGCGCACCCGAGTACAAGGTGGTGTATTCCATGGTGCTGCAGCTCATCGCCATGCAGCTCCCGTACAATTACAAGGACCTCTGGCAGTGCTGCTCTAAGGCCATGCTCCCGTTCGAGCGGGACGTGGACTTCCTCAACACGGCCGAGTGGAAGGCGAGCGGCGTGTTCTGCTCGCAGATGTGCGTCCTCCTCCTCCGCAAGCTGGACGCGCAGGGCGTGATCGAGCTCGCGCCCGCCTGCAGACAGCCCGTCTACACCATCAACAGCCGGGGGTGCTCGCCCAACCGCCTGTTCCACATCCTCCTCCTCCTCCATCCGAGTCGTCGCGATTCCTAAAAAAAAGGAATGTATCAAAGCGGGATGCCTCGCGCGCCCCACAGAGGCATCCCCGTCATCATGTCCAGCTCCATCACCCTCCCCCTGTCGGCCGAACTCGAGCCCCCGCCCGTGCCCAAAAGCAAGTCCAAGAAGAACAGGGCGAACCCCTCCAGCGCCCCCAAGCTGAAGCGCGGCCCCCCTCGCCCCCATCGGCGCCTCGCGGACGACGTGCTCACGACGCGCGTGGAGCGGCTGAAGAAGAGGCTGGAGCGCGCCAGGAAGCAGGTACTAGTGTGTGGAATGTGGGGGGTTTGCCTATTGGCTCTGACCACTCTTCTGTTCGGGCAGCATGAAGACACGCGGCGCCTGCTGACCAAGTACTTACACGAGACCACGCACCGCCTCCGGGATTCGCTGAACCATCAGGAGGAGGGGGGAGAGGACGACGAAGCAGCCGCCTCGATGCCGCCGGTGACAGCAGCACCCGGCGATGATGGCCTCCTTCTCCTCCCGCTCGAGCCGCTGCCCGCCGACGTCATGTGACCGCACGCCTCCTCTGGCACGCAGGCCGCACGCGCGTGGAGACGCCTTTCTTGGAAGAAGCTCCACGGGGAGGGTATTTATACACATTTATCGCGTCCAAACTCGACCCCGCAGATGTTGTGCTCCCAGCACGCGAACGATTACATACTGCTGCCGGAAACCCCGCACATGCACGCGAGGGGGAGTATGGCGCGATTCATCCAGCAGGAGGTCGTGCGCCCGAGCAAGCAATGGATATGCAACATCATAGACGGGACCCAGGAGCAGGACGACATTATCCTGCGCACGGACGCGTTTATCCTGCTGCCGGATACCGAGCGCGTGAATCGCTACCTCGGGAGGCAGCGCAGCCTCGCGCAGCAACAACACCACCATCCCCCCAGCAACCCCCCCCCGTGGATGCTGTCGAACTGCAAGGGGTATCGCGAGGGCTCGTCGTATCTGCAGCACAAGCGGGTGCTGAACTGGCTCTCCATCCTGAACGACCGCCGCCTCCGCACGCTACGGGATCTGCGCGGGCATCACGTCCCCATGCTCAAGCGGATGCTCAAGCAGTGCATGGCCGCCATAGAGACCCACACGGGGATACCCAAGGACAAGGTGATGGCGTACGTCCATTACCCCCCCAGCGTCTACCAGTTGCACGTGCACTTCTCCTACCCGTACGGGCAGTACTGCCACCGGGACGCCTACCGCGTGCACAGCCTGGAGGGGATCATCAACAACCTGCAGGTGGACTCCGACTACTATGTCAAGTCCACGCTCACCCTGGCCCTCTACAAGCAGTCCTTGCACTACGCCGCGCTCACCGCCTCCTCCGCCGTCTTCTCGCCCGACGCAGCGTGCAAGCCGTCCATCACCACCGCCATGCCAGTGGAGGACGAGGACGAGTCGGAGGAGGTGTCCAAGGACGGCACCGTCGAATAGCCCCCCACCCGAACGCCTGCGGATTAAAAGGCCTGCACACGCACGATGGTCCACGTCGACACGGGAAATGCCATGCCCCCACCCGCCGTGCTGCTAGCTCACCCCTCTGCGTCCTGCTCGGTTCAGGCCGTGCCATTCCCGTGCGTGGTGTACAGGCGGGAGGGTCTGGGCGGCGTGTATGCATTCAGCCACGCGTGCTCCTCCTCCTGGGTCCACAAGACCTTCCCCAGCAGCCTGCGCGTGTCCGACCTCCGCGCGCACCAACCCGCGTGCAACTGGTCGAACGTGCGCAACGCCTGCTTCCTCATCCTCGTCTCGGGGGATGTGGCGCAAGGGGTGTGCGTGTCGAACCAGGGGGACAAGCGGGCGTCCTTCCTCTACCACGGGTCGACCTATGCCAACCAGATCGCTGGTTTCTCGCACCATTCCCTCCTGCACTCTGAGTTCCACGACTCGTACATCCCGCTGCACTTCTTCGGGACCATGGCCACGTTCGACGCGGGCAATCGCTTTCGTTGCGCCATCCCCATCGAGTCGGGCGTCACGCTTTTCCCCAGCAAAATATGCGAATCCGACATTCGCAAGCTCGCCAAATGGGTGGACAGCGCCATACAACGCGCGATGAGCTCGAGTCTATGGGTCACCGAGCGCGGCCAGCGGTACAACGAGCAGACTCTCCGCATGGTGATCACGCGATCAAAGTAAAGCGTTTTTTAATTCGTCGCAACCCGAAATCGGTCCATGCATGCATGCATCCACCACACGCAGTTCATGCTGCTAGGCGTTGTAGATCTCCTCAACAAGAATGCGCATCACAGGATGGAATATGGTGAAGTCCATCTGAAGCGCCTGATATTTGACGAAAGTCTCCATGTACGTGTCAGTGCGTGCGAGGTCCACACATATGTGGTTTTCGCGGTCCTGATTGTGCTTGAAGATCACGTGCTGCTTCACGGCGTTCCTGATTGCGCGAAACATTGCGTCGGTCAACGGGCGGTTCGGGGTGACAGCCGCCCGAATGATCAATTCCACGAATGCGGCGATCGTCTCGTGCTCAAAAATCCCGTCCTTTGAACCGTCATGACCCGTCCTATTCGTAAGCTCAGCATGCAGCCCGTTAACAAGTGATTGAACATCCGTGGCATGTAACGCATCGAAGACCTTACGAGGCGTGAAGAACATGATAGCTTTGGCCACATCTCCCACTGACTCAATCTTCACGCAAGGCATGCTCTCGGGTTTCACGAGGTCGAATTTTACCAGCGGTACAAGTCCAACAAACCTGGCGATAATAGTGTCATCGAGGTTCTGAGCGTGTGCAAACCGAACAAGCGCAGCAGAAACGTCGCCCACGTTATCGTGTTCCTCCTGTGTCCAGACGTTCTTGGTGGGGATATGAACGTGGGCTTTGAAGCTCACAGTCGTCTTGGTAGGACCCACGACATGGGCAGGATAAAATCCCGCCGTCTGCGGGCCTGAAACCCGAGGCGGGCTGGGAGGCCCCTGCTGCTGTGGCGGACCAACAGCAAGGTAGGTAACGGTGGTCTTAGGACTAGCCAAAGTTTTGAGTGCTTGTGCATCGCCTGCAGACGCGTGGGGCGTACCACCACCACCGCCACCGCCAGTTGCTGCCTGGGATTTAAGAGCGTTTGAAACAGCATTGGAAAGAACATGGGCCACATGGGACACACTGAACATGGTATTATCAATCAAAGGAAAGATTGGATCGCCCGTCGCACGGCTGGAAAACTTATATACAGCGCGACACCCCCCATTTTTCTCAAGAGATCCGGTGCAGATCGGACGCGACGTGGAAATGCCCGGCGGGGTCCATGTGGATCATGCCGCGCGTGCAGGGGAGCCGGATGCGCGCGAGGGACGACACGTGGTGGGTCTTGCGCGCGTCGTCGAGGCAGTAGGCCCGGAGCTGGTCCCACTGCCCGGAGGCCGCGAGCCGCACGGCGTCCTCGCCCGAGCCGGTCTTGCCCGGGATCCCGTTCAGCTCGAGCATGTCCTGGAGCGGGAACGTCACGTCCAGGGCCAGACGGCACGCCTCGTACACGTCGTGCAGCTTCATCCGCCAGGCGATGACCCGGCGCGGCTCGACCCTGAACGCGCACTCGAGGAAGGGGATGTCGAACTGGGCCCCGTTGAACGCGCACAGCCGGTCCGCGTCGTCGAGGAGGCGCATGAACTCCTCAGGGTCGTCGCCCATGTGGAACATGAAGGCCCGCTCGAAGTTGCGCTCGGGGTCGCACACGCACGCGCACGTGATGGTGTTCGTCCTGGGATCGAGGCCCGTGGTCTCCAAGTCGAACGCCAGCATATTTTGTCGACGGGTGTGTTTTATGGTGCGCACTCGGCGCAACACAGGCATAGACGCCCGCTTTTTTTACATGGCCTGCTCCAGCCGCAGCGCGCAGGCCCGGAAGTAGAACTCGATGGCCTGGGCCTGCTTCTCGTCCACGGCGCGCACGTGCTCCGTGAGGCTGGCCTGCGGCGAATTCAGCTTGCTCGATTCCCTGATCAGCCTGACCAGCTCCCGGCTCACCGGTGTGGGGGCGCGCTGGGATATGGGTGGGGGTGGTGGCTGTGCGTTCATCCTGCTGCTCTCTCTCTCCTTTCTTCCAGCAGCGGCAAGCGGTGGGGAGGATGCGTCCCTTGCCGATGGAGACTTTCTTTTTACCGCTGAGCCCGGGGGGTAGGCAAAATAGCGCAGGTTGAACCAGTATTTAAGCGTGTCTTGTGCTCGATTGCATCACATCCCACTTTTGCAAATTGGGACAGATTTTTTGGCATTATGGAACGATCGAGCACATACGCTGGGCTCGCAAAGCCCACTGGTACGGAGGGGAAGCGTGGATTCCATACGGGCGCCGCTGATATTTACGAACTGAGCAAGACTTTGCCCGACGGAGAACGCCTTTCTCGCAAGAAGCAAAGGCCGATCAGCAATCTTCCGATCGAGTTCACTGCTATGCTTACCGATTATCCTACGGAAGGCCAGTTTCAGAGCTTACTCGAAGATTGGCTAAACTCCAAGCTCAATACCGAAAACCTGCTCATCAAGGGCAACGCGATCCGCGACGAAATAAAGGCTCGAGTCGCGGAGAAGAGGGCGGCCGAAGCGAAATCCAAGGTCGCTGCTCGCTCTCGTCACGGGGTTTTGAAAGCTCTTGCTCTTTACAAGGATATACCAAGGACTAGCGAGGGGAATTTCCTGATGGAGACCTGCGCCCTGCTCTTTCACGGGAAGGATATCCTGTGCATTTCAGACGGGGAAAACGAGACAGAGTTCTTCTTGCCCGCCGAACCCACCAAGCTGACTCCGGCTGTCGAGGAAGACACGGTACGGACTGGTTTGGTCGCGTGGCCGCGTATCGTCGACCACGTAATCACCACGTATTTCCCAGCCACAACGAAGGCCCAACGCGATGCGCTTGCGTACATTTTCCACGGCTTGTCAGCAGACAACATCCGTCATTTCATGAGGCGCGCGTCTCGATATGCGAATTCGTCGTGTCAGGCAGCCAATCTGCCTCATGCTTACATGATTGACGTTGTATTTCCAACCATTCTCAACCTCGTAGACGAGACCATGCGTGAAATCTATCCAGTGATCCAACACGTATGCCTTTACGTCAAGGACAACGCCCGCGTCGCCAGGTTCATCCACCACCACAAGGAGGATCCGATATTGATCGTGGACGACACGTCGGTCAAGCCCGCCACGCCCGTCAAGCCCCCCACGCCCGTCAAGCCCGCCACGCCCGTCAAGCATATCAGGCCCGCCAAGGACGTCACGTCCCGCAAGCCAGTCGAGGCCGCCAAGCCCGCCGCCTCGGATGGTGTGGTCCTGCTCCACTGTCCCGTGTACATGCGCGAAGTGTTCGATAACTTGTGTTACGGCGTCCATGACAACCAGCAACTTCAGCAAGCCATTGACGTGGGAAAGGACATGGTGGATCAGGATTTGATGGAAGATCATGAGTATCAGCTAGCCCTACGCAATGTTGCCAAATATTTGTGCAACGATTTCGGTAATCTCATGTTTTCGGTCGAGAGGGGGTATGACATCAGCGATCACATGGATATCAGGTCTCAGGAGAGGGAATGGGCCCGTATGTTTGAAACACTGGCAAAGACGGGCAACATCGCACCAAATCATGAACATGAGATCAGGAATAAGATAGACGCGCTCGACCAAATGTTGACCGATATTGCTCAAGGGAAAACGGAGATTGAGGCGGCTGATGGATGGGGTTTTACATTCGAACATGCCATGAGCTTTTCCAGCAAGGCGGTAGACGTGTACGCCGAAATCCTGGCGGGACGACAACCCGATGACTCACATTGGGAGGCTTACTCTGGATCCAACGCGGACGGCCTATCCGATGATGAGCGGGGCGGTGGCGCTAGAGTGTCAGAGGAAGACCCAGTAGAGCCAGAGGCTGCAGAGGCGGAGGATGTCTCAGTGTCAAATGAGATGTCCACCGCCCTCTATCCTTCCAACTGCGATGACCGTCCCTTTGTCGACAACATGAAAAAGATGGGGATAGTAGTCAACTATCTAAAGCGAACCCACTACCTGTTCAAGGAAGTATTGGCGGTTAAGATGGTTGCTCAAGCTCCGTTAACCAAGGACGACCTCAAATGCCTTGCACGCGCCGTGATATCAGGCGACCGATCCCGCCTCAACGAGATGACATGCGGTTTCACGCTGGCGGAACGGGAGGAACTAGCAAAAGTCATGCCCCTTCATGCCAAGAATTACATCAAGGAGCTTGACGCTAGGATGGATGCCGGCATATTCGATCGCAACTTTATGTTCTCTTTGAGTGCGATCCTCTACGCCATCCGGAAAGGTATCGAGCTTGCAGCCACGACGAACGTCACAGATGTTGCGTGTGGTGATGGGCTCTTCCTCGACGTGACGCGATTCCCATTTCTATGCGAGGCAGACGGAACGCCTAAGAAGGAAGCAGCTTGTTTCATCCTTGCCGTCCGCCATCTCACCTTCATGTTTTCGGACAAGTTCAACGACCGCTCGATTTACGGCAAGCTTCTCGACACCCCAGATACGATCCGTCTCCTCGACAGAATCCGAGACGTTCTATACGAGGACGGGGAGCACGACTATGACGCCGTAATGAGAGACGACGCGGCTGGGTTGGCGCCGTTTCGTATGGCCGCTGGTCTGCTGTACACCTTCTTGCATCATGTTGGAAATAGCCGCGCCGAGTCGTGGCCGATATTCATCCACGTCGTGAAAATCATGAACAACCCCCTTCTCGTCACTTCCGAAGGCAGGCATGTCACTTTGTTGGAGAAACGGCCAACCGCCAGATCAGAAGGCTCGGCACTCTCGGCGGAGTTTCGCAGGTCGGACACCCCACACCCAGGGTCGAAGGCTTCACGCAAGAAGGGTTTGAAGCGGAAAGCAGTCGACGGCCCCCATCCGCCAGAGAAGGCGAGCAGGATTGCAGCTGTGGATGGCGCAGACCCAATTCGTCGATCCATAGCCACTTCTCCCGCTCCCGCTCCCGCTCCCGCTCCCGCTCCCGCTCCCGCTCCCGCTCCCGCTCCCGCTCCCGCTCCCGCTCCCGCTAGCACGGCCAAAGCTGATGCTGAGAAAGCTAAGGCTGATGCTGCGAAAGTTAAGGCTGATGCGGCGAAAGCTAAGGCTGAAGCGGCTCAAGCTAAGGCGGATGCGGCTCAAGCTAAGGCGGATGCGGCTCAAGTTAAGGCTGAAGCGGCGAAAGTTAGGAAGTCGGAAGCTGCGAAAGCCAAAAGGAAGGCGGTCGCTCAAGCTAAAGTGGATGCCGCGAAAGCTAAGGAGGATGCTGCGGCTCTAGCTGAGGAGGCGGCGGCTGTGGAGAAAGCAAAGCAGCAGGCCCAAGCTAAGGCTAAGAAGCCTCAAGCTAAGCCTCCAGTCCCAGCTCCAGCTCAGACCCCCATCCAGCGGAAAGGCGCCTTGAAGGGCACCGCGTCGACGCCCAGGCCAACTGCCGCGCAGGCGCATGAGCCCCGCCCAGCGATCTGGCGCGCTCTCACCAGCGCTGAGAGAGCGACGTGGAACCTGAAGCTGCGTGAGGACCTGGAGGAGTACGTGAAAGGAGGAGAGAAATGCTCGCCCCCGGTAGACTTCAATGGAGTCTTGTTCAATAAGGAGCATATCACGGAGGCCGTCAACACAATCTTGGGTTTCATGAAGGTCAAGGCGACCACGACTTCGTATTTCGAGATTCAGATTTCCTCGAACCTCAACAACAGGTTCAACCGCTTCTTCAAGCGCCATCCAGATTTCCTGGACCACGAAGGGGCACGGAAGCTGGAAACGTTGTTCTTGCTGGGCCAGACGATTCTGCAGCATCGGGCCAAGGGGTATGGCATCATGGTCTTCAAGGGCTTCATGAAGGAGCTCAAACGCCTCCACATCACCGACGGCAACGGCGATCTGACCGAGACCGAGGGCGAGTCTGGAGCCGAGACCGAGAACGAGTCTGCCGACGAAGACGGCCCCGCTGCTCGTCGCATCCCCCCCGCCTCCGCCCACCGCCGCCGCCGCACCTAATCTGGCTGGTGGCACACTTGCCCAGCCCTCCCTGCCCCCGACCGTAGACACGACCCCCCGAACCATCTTGCCTATTTGAGTACGTCTTCTAGACGGAAACATGATTAGTGCAAGAAAATGCCAAAACGTAACACCCGTGTGTGCTCCCGCGACTGGCCGCCCGGCGCGCGAACCGTGGCCATCGCCCTCGTTTTTTGCGCGCATTCCTGCGTCCAGCCGTGCCGCGCGACGCCCTCGTACTTCTCCACGGTGGCGAACCAGGTGCTGCGCATGCAAGGGGGCGCGCGGCTCGGGGGCGACCTGGACGTGAGCGCGATCTACCAACTGGAGCAGCAGGTGAAGCGCGTGATGGGGGCCGACCCCTCGTCGAACCTGAATGTCAGCGCGCTCCGGGATGCGCCCGAGACGGAGCTGCTCCGGCTGCTGTTTCTCGCGCTGCTGGGCAACTTCACGAGCGCCGCGGGGGCCGAGTGGAATCGCCCGTGCAGCCTCGTGGTGGACCCCATGACGGGGCTCGTGCGGCTGCAGGAGCCCGCGCCCATGGAGACGCTGGCCCTCAAGATTGTGCTGGTGCTGCTCGTGGCGGTGCAGGCGCGGCAGACGTTTTACGAGATCCGCTCGAAGCGCGCCACATCTTCGTCGTTGTCGTTGGCTGGCGAGGGCCTAAGCCTGCTCCCCGCGGGCGTGCGCGGCCATCTGAGGAAGGCGAACTGACAGGGGGCTCGTATTTGAGCCGGCCGAGAAAAACCAGGGAAGGGGAGGGAGAGAGGAGATGTCGCAAGCCGAGCCGAAGACGCCCGAGGAGCTGGACGAGGAGGAGCTGCGGGAGGTGGAATCGACGATGAAGGAGGTGCTGGACCTGATGAACGCGCGGCACCACCGCGAGAAGACCGACGCGAGCCTGGAGCTGGCGCGGACGAGGCAGCTGGAGAACGCGGGGAACCGGCAGCCGGTGTTCCACATCACGTCCTCGCACCACGTGCCGACGACCATGCACACCAAGAGCATGCTGGACCTGGCGGAGCAGATGAAGGTGCGGATCCAGCTGGGCAAGTACGCGCTGAACCTGGACGACACCCTGCGCCGTCTGAGCGCGCGCCACGTGAACGTGCTGGAGCGGATCCTGAGCCGCTCGCGATACTGAGAATACGGGCGTGCGAAAACTACTGGATGGGTGACGCGCGCGCATATAAGACGAACGGGGCAAACTGTTCATTGACTTTTGGCCACGAAATGAAAATAAGCTTGACTCCCGGCCAGGCGGTCACGATCCACGGGTGGTGGCGCGCGCGCGAGGCCCTGACATGGGGGGATGTGCTGAACAAGGACGGGCTCACGTTCTCCCGGCTGCTGGCGTACAATCTGAAGGAGCAGGACCTGTTCGTGCTGCAGCCGGACCTGCAGGCGTGGATCCGGTCGAGCAAGGCCGCGCTGGCGGACTGCCCGCGGATGAAGGCCTGGGACGCGCACCCCATCAGGGATTTCAAGGCGGACCTGGCGGACCTGGTCAGCGTGCACTGGACGCACGACACGCTGGCGCGGGTCGGGGTGGCGTACTCGGACCTGCAGGATCTGGGCCTGACGCCTGAGACGATGAACCTGTTCAACTTCACGCTGATGATGTGGACGTCCATCGGCTTCCGGCGGGCCCACGCCGAGCTGATCCCGCACAACACGCTGTACCGCCTGTTCGGCATGGCCAAGCAGGAGGTGCTGGCGTGCCTGCGGTGAGCCCCGTTTTCAACCCGAAAATTACATGCTCTGGCGGGAGCAGACCTAGATTTTCGGGTCATCACATGCTCTGGCGGGAGATCTTGATGTCGCACATCTCGCCGGGGCGGGCGCTCGCGATCGCCACGCCGAACACGCGGAACCAGTCCATGAGGCGGGGGTTCTCGTCGTCCCGGAAGTAGGGCTTGA
>Ga0209107_10000551_pt1 | contig 21627 bp, 21 predicted proteins | sample LakErihyJuly2011_2_FD_187460 | JGI IMG/M metagenome (GOLD analysis project Ga0209107, IMG submission 187460) | Freshwater microbial communities from dead zone in Lake Erie, Canada - CCB hypolimnion July 2011 (SPAdes) (version 2) | ecosystem: Environmental > Aquatic > Freshwater > Lentic >...
TCTGTGGCCGCTTTAACTCCAAAAAGTGAAATTGAAGGCGAAATGGGTGATTCAAAAATGGGATTACACGCCCGTTTGATGTCTCAAGCCTTGAGAAAATTAACAGGAACTATTAGTAAAACAAATTGTACCGTATTCTTTATTAATCAGTTGAGAGAGAAAATTGGGGTTATGTTTGGTAATCCAGAAACTACAACAGGAGGAAACGCATTGAAATTTTATGCTTCTGTGCGTTTGGATATTCGGCGTTCTACACAAATAAAAGATGGTGATAATGTAATTGGAAACAGAACAAAAGTGAAAGTGGTTAAAAATAAAGTAGCTCCACCTTTTAAAGTGGCAGAATTTGATATAATGTACGGTGAAGGAATTTCTAAAACTGGCGAAATATTAGATTTAGCTGTTGAATTTGAAATTATCAAAAAATCAGGTTCTTGGTTCAGCTATAGCGAAACAAAATTAGGACAAGGTCGCGATGCGGTAAAATCGTTAATCAAAGATAATCCTGAAATGGCAGACGAATTAGAACAAAAAATTAAAGATAGAATTAAAGAAAATAACGCTTAAATTCAGAAACTGCTCAAGAAATTGGGCAGTTTTTTTATTTATTATAGTCTAAAAGTTGCTTGTGAATTATTGACCAAGCGTGTTCTTTAACTTCTCGAATGTCTTTTTTGTTTTCAATATTTTTTCCCATTGTATAAATAAAAGGATGCACTTTTGCTCTCATAATTCCGAGGCTTCCACTGAAAAAAGTATAAGACATTCGCTTTTTATTGTCTGCAAAAGTAATTGGCACAATTGAAATTTGATGTTCAATTGCCAATCGAAAAGCCCCATCTTTAAAATCGTCCAAAACAATTGATTCATCGGATGGAACGCCACCTTCTGGGAAAATACAAATGCTTAATCCTTGATTTAATCTTTTTTGAGCTCGATTAAAAACTTCCATTCGGCTTCTTGAACTATTTCTATCTACCAAAATACACGTTCGTTTGTAGAAAAATCCGAACAATGGAATCTTAGATAATTCTTTTTTGCCAACAAATACAAATGGGTGTTTTGAAACCACAAGCATCAACATAATATCCGTCATAGAAGTGTGATTGGCAACCAGCATATAACTTTTATTGGGTTCCATTTCTTGCTCTCGCTCAATTTTATAATAAAATCCAGTTCCTATAAGAATTAATTTTGCCCAAATCCGAGCCATTATAAAAAAATAAGGGTACCATTTTTCTTTAAGTATAGAAATCACTAAAAAAGGAAACATTATAATGATAGGAATTCCAACCATAATGTAAAACCAAATTCGCCAAAGAAGCCAAAAAATATTTTTTATTAATTTCATATTGTCAAAAATACACAATTAGCTGTTATTTTTAATACAAAGGTTTAACTTTGCGATAAATAAAAAAACAATGTCAAAGATTTTAACAGGTATACAAAGCACAGGAACTCCACATTTAGGGAATTTATTAGGCGCAATAATCCCAGCGATTGAGTTGTCGAATAACCCTGAAAATGAATCGTTTCTTTTCATTGCCGATTTACATTCTATAACTCAAATAAAAGACGGAGCAACTTTAAGAGCAAATACATATAGTACCGCTGCAGCTTGGTTGGCGTGTGGATTGGACGTTAAAAAAGTGATTTTTTATCGCCAATCTGATGTTCCACAAACGGCAGAATTATCTTGGTATTTGAGTTGTTTTTTCCCTTTTCAAAGATTGACATTGGCACATTCGTTCAAAGATAAAGCAGACCGATTAGAAGATGTAAATGCAGGATTGTTTTCTTATCCAATGCTCATGGCAGCTGATATTTTATTATATGATGCCGAATTTGTGCCTGTTGGAAAAGACCAATTACAGCACATTGAAATTACTCGAGATGTTGCGGCTCGCTTCAATCATCAAATGGGAGAAACTTTTGTTTTGCCAGAATCTTATATTCAAGAAGACACCAAATATGTGCCTGGAACAAATGGCGGAAAAATGAGTAAATCTGCGAATAATATCATCAATATTTTTTTAGATGACAAGGCTTTGCGTAAACAAATTATGGGAATTGAAAGTGATAGCACGCCTTTAGAAGCTCCAAAAAATACTGAAACGTGTACCATTTTTGCCATTTACAAATTATTAGCAGCCGAAAATCAAATTGAAAAAATGATTTATAATTATGCAAATGCAAATGCCGATTATGGTTATGGTCACGCTAAACAAGACTTGTTTGAATTGATAACTAAGAAATTCAAAACCGAACGCGAGAAGTACAATTATTACATGAGTAATTTACCGGAAATTGACCGCGAATTATTTCAAGGTGCCGAAAAAGCGAAAGCTATTGCCAATGGGGTTTTGCGAAGAGTTAGAGAAAAATTAGGTTTTAGTTTCTAAATTGCCTCAAATAATTTCCCTGGTAAAGGACGAATTACACCTTTTAATTCCATATTTAATAAAATTCCAGAGATTTTATAAATCGGGAAATCACATTCTAATGCGATAACATCGAGGATTTCTTTTCCTGATTTTAGTAGATAATCGTATATTTTTTGTTCGTCATTTTCTAAAGTTACAAATAGTTGTTTTTGGACTGGTTTTTTGTCATTTCGAGAATTCGAAGCAATCCCTTCTAAATCCCAATTCAAAATATATACAATATCGGCAGCGCCTGTCAGTAAATTAGCTTTTTGAGTTTTTATTAAATTATTACACCCTTGACTGAATTTATCGGATGTTCTTCCGGGAACTGCAAAAACATCACGGTTGTAATCATTGGCTAAATTCGCAGTGATTAATGATCCTCCTTTTTCGGCAGATTCAATAACAATTGTGGCTTCCGACATTCCTGCAACAATTCGATTTCTTTTTACAAAATTCTCTTTTTCAGGATTGGTTTTGCTCCAAAATTCCGTCATAAAACCCCCATTTATTTCCATTTTTGATACATATTTTTTATGTACGCCTGGATAAATTTGGTCTAAACCATGAGCAACTACGCCAATAGTTTGCAAACCGTGCTCTATTGCGGCTTGATGCGCTACGATGTCAACGCCATATGCAAATCCACTTACAATTATTGGATTCAAAGGAGCTAAATCTGAAATTAATTTTTTACAAAATTCGGTTCCGTGCGAAGTGATTTGGCGCGTTCCAACAATACTAATTATTTTTCTGGTTTTGAAATCAATATTCCCTGAAGTAAATAATAAAAGTGGGCCATCAATACAATGTTTTAACCGATCGGGATAATTATCATCTTGAAAAAAGGCAACGTTGATTTCATTTTTATTTATGAATTTTAACTCTGCTTCCGCTTTCTCAAAAATGGTTTTGTTTTTTAATTTTGAAAGTAAAACAGACCCAATTCCATCAATAGAAGATAATTGTGAAGACTTGGTTTTGAAAATGGTTTCGGCATTCCCACAGTGAGTAAGTAGTTTTTTGGCAACAATATCGCCAACGCCTTCTACTTTTTGTAAGGCTAAAAGATATAATAATTCCGTTTCTTGCATGGCAAATATTTGAAATTTAAATGTATGCATTTTTTTATAAATTGTTAATAAAAAATGTGAATAAAATTTTGATACCTATTTTGATTGTATAACTTTGTTATTATGAATTTAGAAATTTACATCTCTCAGCTATTATATCGTTATCAATGCGTAACGATACCAGGTTTTGGTGCTTTTTTAACCGAAATACAATCGGCACAATGGCATGAAAACACCAATGGATTTTATCCCCCTAAGAAATTGATCTCGTTCAATTCCTTTTTGAAAAATAATGATGGCTTATTAGCAAATCATATTGCTCAAAGCGAAAAAAGCAATTACGAAACTGCTGTTGCATCAATTGAAATTGAAGTTGCAAAGTGGAAAAATGCATTGCAATTTGAAAGTAAACTTTCATTAAAAAATATTGGCGAACTTTCATTAAATGCAGAAAAAAAGATTGTTTTCTCTCCATGTGAGCAACCAAATTATTTGTCAAATTCTTTTGGTTTGAGTTTGTTAATTGCTCCTTCAATCAAAAGGGAAGTACTACAACATGTTTTTGAAACCGTTGAAGAAAATGATGTAATTCAATTGATAACTAATAAAAATCAAGGACGCGCCTATTTAAAATATGCGGCAATTATAGTTTTATCACTATCGGTTACTGGAATTATGGGTATTAAATTATACCAAGATAAAGTTGCCGAAGATACATTAATTGTAGAAAAAGCGGTGCAAGAACAAGTTCAAAATAAAATTCAAGAAGCCACGTTCTTTATTGAAAGTCCAATGCCATCAGTAACTTTAACAGTTAAGGAAGAAAAAATGCCTTATCATGTTGTTGCCGGTTCATTTAGACTTGAAGAAAATGCTGAAAGAATATATCAAAAATTAAGTAAAGAAGGCTTCAAAGCAAGAAGATTAGCTCCAAACAAACACGGTTTATTTCCTGTGCTTTATGGAAGTTATCCAACATTTGAAGAAGCTCAAAAGGCAAGAGTAGAAATTCAAAAAGCTCAAGCCCCAGATGCTTGGGTGCTAATTGAAGAAATATAAATAAAAAACCCGATAATATCGGGTTTTTTTATGTACTGTAAGTACCTTTGTAAAAAAAATCATGCACCCAAAACACCCTTCAGAGTCATTGACCGTTTTAACTGATTTGGTTTTACCTAGTGAGACAAACCCATTAAACAATCTTTTTGGTGGAGAATTATTAGCGCGAATGGACCGGGCTGCAAGTATTTCAGCTAGAAGACATTCAAGAAGGATAGCGGTTACAGCATCTGTAAATCATGTTGCTTTTAATCGGGCAATTCCTTTAGGAAGCGTAGTTACAGTTGAAGCAAAAGTTTCGAGAAGTTTCAAAAGTTCTATGGAAATTTATATTGATGTTTGGGTTGAAGATCGAGAAACTGGCACTAGAAGTAAAGCCAACGAGGCTATTTATACTTTTGTAGCCGTTGATGATTCTGGAAGACCCGTTGAAGTTCCGCCAATTATCCCTGAAACAGAATTGGAAAAAATACGCTTTGATGCAGCATTAAGAAGAAAACAACTGAGCTTGGTTTTAGCAGGAAAGATGAAACCAAATGAAGCTACAGAATTAAAAGCGTTGTTTACATAAATAAATGTGCGTCAAGTTACCGCCATTTATTTACATATTATACAACCAACCATTAGGATTAGCATAGGTTGTGTTTTGAGAAATCGTGAATTTTATAACTGTTTTGCCAGTATCGCCATTGGTTCTAACTCTTCCAATAGTCTGTTTTATAGAAACTTTATCTCCTTTGCTAACAGAAACGGAACTTAAATTTTGATACACTGTGAAAAAATCTCCGTGCTGAATCATTACGGCTTTATTAACAGGAGAAAAAACCATAATACTTGTAACTTCTCCTCCAAAAACAGCTCTGGCTGAAGCTCCTTGATCGGTAGTTATTTCTACTCCACTATTGTGAACAATCAACATTTTATGAACAGGATGCGGTTGGTCTCCATACGCCAATGATACAAAACCTTTTTCAACAGGCCACGGCAACCTTCCTTTATTTGCTTTAAAATTATCGGCAATTATTTTTCCTTCGGCAGTCAAAACAATTTTAGAAGAGGATTCAGCGGCAACAGCTTTTGTAGTAGCAGCGGCAGCAACTTTGGGATTTGATTTTGTATTTGCGGCAGCAACTTTTCTATTGGCTTCAGCCGCTTTTTTATTGGCTTCCGCAATTGCCTCTCGAATTAAGCGTTCAATTTTTTGATCGATTGCTCTTGTTTCTTGCTGCTTTTTCTTGATTTCAGCAATAATTTTTTTCTTGTCTTTTTTGATTGAATTGACTAAAACTTCTTGCTCTTGCTTTTCTTTTTGAAGCGCCAATCGTTCTTTTTCGTTTTCTTCAATCAATTTTTGTTTGGCTGTTTTTTGAACCACTAATTTTCCATTATAAACCGTAAGCTGTTCTGTTTTCCCTTTTATTTCGACGCCTTGGGTTTTTCTGTAGCTTGCATATTGCTTCATATATTGTGCTCTTTTGTAGGCTTGCAAGAAATTTTCAGAAGATAATAAAAACATCGCGCGACTTTGCTCTGAACGACTTTTATAGGATTTTACAATCATTCCCGCATAATCGTCTTTAAGAATTTCCAATTCTCTTTTTAGTCTATTAATCTGCAATTGATTAATATACATATCATTACTGAGCAATTTGGTTTGCTTTTCAGTAGTATTGATTAATCTTTCTTTTAATTTTATCTTATTCCTTTGAATTATAATAAGGTTTGTTACTGATTTTTCTTTTTTCTTTGTCGCCTGCAACAATTCTTCGTTTTCACGGATTTCTCTTTGAATTTGAGCCTTACGTTCTTCCAATTTTTGCTGTTGATCTTCCTGACCCCAAATGGAAGAAGTCATACAGATAATTAATAAACTAAAGATAAATTTTGACATATTGAAGCTATATTTATGCAAATCTAATTAATAAAAACTCGTTCATACGATTCTGGGACAGAATATGGAAAAGAAAGGTCTTCATTAAAAGAAACCGAATTATAATTGATATTAATATTTGTTTTTTCTGAGTTTTGAATGGCTTCAATGGCGATGCGCAAAGGTAAGAATGCTTCCGAAGCTTCCTTGCGTTCGGGATAACTCACTTGGAACATTCGTCCTTGTGCTGTTTGAGAAATTTCCTGTTTTTTAACCAAAAAATTATCCCTCCTCAAATAGAATGTCCTGCTGATTCCCGCGTTTGAACTGGCCGATAATTTATAGAATTGATCTTCTAATGTTGTTTTGTAATTTCCAATTTTCAAATCATCAATAGATTCTCCTATTAACATATTTTGTACTTTCTGAAAATCTAAATCGGCGCCTAGCCATTGGCTTAAAGCGGCATAATTTCCTTCGAAATAACTGCCGTTTAATTTCTCATAATACTGAACTTTGTCAGGCGTGATTAACGCTTTAGCCATAGTAATTCCTAGAAAACGGATGCTAATTAATATTTTTTCGTCTTTCTTAACTTTAATTTCTGCCGTCACATTTTGCGATTGCTTATTGTCTTTATAACTCGCACTCGATTTGATATATAAAGTAGAAAAACTCATTTTATCATTGTAATGTTTTTCTATTATTTTTTCAGATGTTAGCTCTTTATTTGCAACGATTTCTGCAACCAAAGTCTTTTTGGCTGTGCAAGAAAACAGAACAAAAATTGAAGCTAAGCCAATGTATTTTTTCATTATTTTTTTTGTTTTAAAGCATTTTCAGCTTTGGAGAAATAAAATTCTTTCTTCTTCAAATCGCCTAATCCATTGTAGGATTCTCCTAATTGTATGTCGAAATTAATTTCCAATTCTGTATTGTCAATTATAAAATCCAATCCTGTTTCAAGCATTTCTTTTGCTTTTTTGAATGCTCCTTTTTGATTTAATGCCAATCCTGAGTAATAATAAAAATGCGGTTGTGTTGGATAAATTTGTAACAAAGCTTCCGTTTTCTTTTCTATAACGTCAAATTGCCCTTTTTCAGTATAACATTCTAACAAAAGTAATGCCGTTTCTAAATCATCAGGGTTTGTATTGGTTTGTATTTCATAGAACAGTATGGCTTTGTCCCAGTTTTTTTTGTTGTGATAGAATTTTCCTAATTCTTTTGCAACCTGAACCTCTTTATCATTATTAAAATAGGTAATGGCTTTTTCTAAATCACTATCAAATTGTGGTTTGTCACTAATAAATAGTATGAATTCATTCAACATTCTATGTTTTATTTTGCTATCAATTTTTGGACTTGCCAAAACAAAATTCATGGCTTTGACGGCATTTTCTCCTTCATTATTATTTAAATATAATTTAAACAAACTCACTTGTGCCCAATCCGAATTTGGAATCGCAATTTCTAATTTCTTAGCAATTTCTTGCGCTTTTTCTTCCTGATTGTTTTCATTGTATAAAAAAATCAAGGAAACATAATTCGATTCTTCCTTTGGATTTTTCTTGATTTGTTCCAATAAATTAAAACGCTCCGAGCTTTGGTATTTTGGATCTTGAAGAATTTGAGCTTTATAATTTTCTCGTAATTCCAATTTTCCAACTGCATCATTCAACTCATTTATCAAATCCAATGCTTTGTCAAATTGTTGCGTATTCATATATAATGACACCAATTCTTCTTGGTATTCCTTTTTGAATTCTACCAATTTTATAACAATTGGAATTGCTTTTTCAAAATCTTTTATTTCATAGCAGACGTCGTACATTCCAACCCAAAACCATCTGTTGTTAGCGTCAATTTTTGTGGCACTTTCAAAAGAATCAAATGCTTTTTTATACTCTTTTTGAGCCAAATAATTTTTTCCTAATTCAAAATAAATAGTAGCGTTTTCGGGTTGAATTTTCAGACATTTTTCTAATTCAACAATTGCTTTGTCATAATTTTCTATTCCTTTTTGTTTTAGAGATTCGTAAAAAAAATCATGAAAATCATCTTTTTCCAATGCAACATCTTCAGGTTCATTTTGTGCCAAAAGAAAAGTGGGATTGCAAAGCAAAAGCGATAAAAGAATTGTTATAACGGAATTTTTCATTGTTTAATTTATTCTAAAACCGAGTAATCTCCAATACTAATGCTTGTGAAATTTCCGTCAAAAATGGCGTGACTTCCTATCATTGCATTGTCTAAATTTGCATTTTTTATTATAGAATGGTTTTGTACTAAGCTATTTTTTAATGTTGCATTTTCTACCAAACATCCGTTTCCTAAAGACACATTTGGCCCTACAGTTGCATTTTTTAAGGTTACATTTTCACCTATGAAACACGGTTGGATAATGGTGCTTTTTTCTGAAATTACTGATTTTGAAACTAAATTTTCTCCATCGGCATTTAAAAAGCCCAACATTCTTGAGTTGGTTTCGACAGTTACATTTTTGTTTCCACAATCCATCCATTCATCTACCTTTCCAGGTACAAATTTCATGCCTTTTGCCATCATTTGCTTAATCCCATCATTGATTTGATATTCGCCACTGTGAATAATATTGTTGTCTAAAACTGCTTGAAGTTCTGTCTTTAAAACTGCAACATCCTTGAAATAGTATATTCCAATTACCGCTAAATCTGAAACAAATTCTTTTGGTTTTTCTACTAATTCAATTATTTCATTGGCTTCGTTAAGGTTAATTACGCCAAATGCTTCTGGTTGATCAACTTGTTTTACCCAAATAACACTATCGGCAGTTGCGTCCAATTCAAAGTCGGCACGAATTAAAGTGTCTGCATAAGCAATAACTGCTGGACCACTCAAAGAATCTTTGGCGCACATAATTGCATGACCTGTTCCTAAAGCTTCATTTTGATAATATATGGTTCCCTTTGCTCCAATTTTTTGGGCAATTGTAATTAATTCTTCTTCAACTTTTTTCCCAAAACTTTCGTGAATGATAAAAGCTACTTCTTCAATGTCTTGATTCAAAACACCTGCAATATCTTCAACTAATCGGTGTACGATTGGTTTTCCTGCAATTGGAATTAGCGGCTTTGGAACTGTTAATGTGTGTGGGCGAAGACGTGAACCACGACCTGCCATGGGAACGATTATTTTCATATTAAGCCCCCTAACCCCCGAAGGGGGAACTGCTACTGGGGAAAGTAGGATTTTAATAATTTATACTATTTTTTTTCTCTTTTTTAACCCCCTTTGGGGGATTGGGGACTACTTTACTCCCGTGCTTCCGAAACCGCCTTCTCCTCTTGATGTTTCCGACAGTTCTTGAGCTTCAATCCATTCGGCGCGTTCGTGTTTTGCGATGATGAGTTGGGCGATTCTTTCTCCATTTTCGATAATGAAAACGTCGTTGGATAAATTTACTAAAATTACGCCAATTTCACCTCGATAATCGGCGTCAACTGTTCCTGGTGAATTGAGAACGGTGATGCCTTTTTTGGCTGCCAATCCGCTTCTTGGACGAACTTGGGCTTCAAAACCAACTGGTAATTCTATGAAAAGTCCTGTTTTTACGATGGTTCTTTCCAAGGGTTTTAAGGTTATAGATTCAGTTAAATTGGCACGCAAATCCATTCCTGCAGACGCAATGGTTTCGTAATTTGGCAAATCGTGTTGTGATTTGTTGATGATGTTTATTTTCATTTGATTTGGGAAATTAAATGTCTTGTTTGTATTAGCTTTTTAGCCCAGATAGCAGCGGCATCCTGTTGAGGCGTTGTTCGCCACAACAGATATAGCGGATAGCTGGAAATAGCTCCTAATTATTTTTACGTTTTAAAATTTTGTTCAATGTTTCTTTTTCGTTGTGGTATATAAAATACATAAATGCTAACAATAATGGGATTCCAACGAAGTAATTTTCTCGGAAATAATAGAATGAAATAATAGAAAACAGGATGGATAATCCTAAATACCGACTAATTTTTTTGATGTCATAGGGAATTGGATAGTATTTATTTCCGAGAAAATAGGAAATTCCCATCATGGTTCCATAGGCAGTAATTGTGGCGATTGCAGACCCGTAATAGCTCATGATTGGGATTAATAAAAAGTTCAAAACCAGCGTAACGACTGCTCCGATGATGGAAATATAGGCACCAATATACGTTTTGTCGATGAGTTTGTACCATACGGATAAATTAGTATAAATTCCGAGGAAAAAGTTCGCCAAAATGATTAGCGGAACCACTTTCATGGCTTCCCAATAGGACGAATCGCGAATCATGAAATATTTGAAAATATCAGCAAAAACTATTACGGACAACAAAATAAACGAGCCGAAAATGACGAAATATTTGGTTATTGTGGCATACGTTTGAGGCGCATTTTCGTTTTTGGCGTGACTGAAAAAGAAGGGTTCGATCCCTAAAGTATAGGCAGTTCGGTACAAAACCATGAATAATCCGAGTTTGTAACAAGCGGAATAAACGCCAACTTCGGCTTCGGCAATTTTGGCGGGAAGCCATTTTCCCAATAAGATTTTATCGGATTGTTCGTTGATGGCAAAGGCAATTCCGGCGACCATAATGGGCAATGCGTAACGCATCATTCGTTTCCAAAGATTGAAATCGAAATTCCAATTTACATGAAAATAATTTGGAGAAAGTGCTATAAATGTTAACAAACTAGCGATGATATTGGAAACAAAAATATAGCCAACTTCAAAATTTTCAGTGTATAACGACCCCAGAAAACTATCGGGATTTGCTTGAGCGATTTTCGGTAAATAGATTAAAAAGAAAACGTTTAGAGAAATATTTACCACTACATTTCCAATTTTTACTAGGGCATAAATCATTGGTTTTTGATAGGCTCGAAGTTTTGAAAAAGGCACGATCACTAAGGCGTCTAAAACTAAAATCCAGATGGTATAAATAATGTATTGCACATCGATTCCTGATAATTCGGCGAGGTAATTTTTTAATAATAAAGCAGGAAAAAGAAAGAGCAGCGTTGACCAAAATATGGAAACAGTCGTGGTTTCGATTACTGCTTTTTTGTCGGTTTCATTGTTGTAAAACCTAAAAAAAGTGGTTTCCATTCCGTACGCCAAAATCACGTTGAAAAATATCATCCAAGCAAAAATAATGGTGACTTTTCCGTAAGCTGCTTTTGGAAGTAAATCTGTGTAAAGTGGCACTAACAAAAAGCTGAACATTCGCGGCAAAACCGTTGCGAGTCCATAAATGGCAGTTTGTTTGAAAAGATTTTTAGAAATGCTCAAAATCGTTTTTTAGAATTTGTAAAACAAAAATAAGTAATTTTTTAGTGGATTTCGCTATGGATAAGCAATCATTGGAATTTCTTTGATGTAGCGGCATTTGTAAAACAAAATTTTGTTGTTGTTTTGGTATTCAATAAGGGCTTCGTTTTGTTTTAAATTTACCTTTTTGGATGCGAAATTGGATGAATTTGGATTTCTATAAATCGCATTAAAATAGAAACTTGCCTTGTATTTTGTTTCCGTTTCCTTTACAATTTGTGTTTCGTGGTCTTGAAAATAGATTTTTTTAAGTTGAATATTTTTTGAAAGTGGTTTTTGAAATTCAATGTGAATAGTTGTTCCGCTTCCTGTTTCTTGTCTTCCACCCATCCATTTTTCATAGGAAATAGCGCTAATTTTCTGAGGAAATTTTTGTTGAAACCCCTCTTTTGAAGCACAAAAAGCAAACAAAAACGTAAGAGTAAAAAGGGAAAATAAAGTTTTAGAATGTTTCATTTTTATGATTTATGAAAGGCCGTCTTCGTTTAAAATTTTCAAAAAGTGAAATCCTCGCGGCTCATACCCTTGATTGTAGTAAAATCGATGGGCTTTGAAATTTCCTGAAAAAGCATCCAGAACAATCATGGTACAATTGGTTTCCTTGGCTTTATTATCGATGTAATCGGTCATTACTTTTCCATATCCTTTGGAACGGTGTTCGGGGTGGACAATAAAATTATCAATTTCTATGTATTTTCCCGACCAAAGTTTGGTTCCTGTCCAAAATCCAGTTAAAGCAACACATTTGTCATCTTCAAAAACTGCCAATTGTTTGTAATTGAAAGGCACCATTTCGGTAAGATAGTCTTCGTATTTTTCAATTGTGAAATTTGAATACAAATGCTTCATGATATCGTATTGGGCTACCATTTCTGGGATTGTGGAGAGTTCTTTAATTTTCAAAAGTTTGGATTTTTTATAAAATTACTTAAAAATAGTGAAAATTAGAAGTTTTTTGGAGATTTACACGTTAAGGTTATACTAAAAAAAGTTCCCGTTTTTTTATAATTGTGTTTTCATTGATTTTATTCACCTAACTCACATTTATTATCTTTTAAAAATATCTCTAAACTGATACAATAATCGTTCAATTAAACGTAAATCTTCGGTAACAATATCGGCTGTTCCTGACATTTCTTGTTGAAAAAGGATTTGTTTTTTGTATGAAGTTGCTAAACCGTTTGGCAATGAAACGTTTATTAACAAATTACCCTCTTTATCTGGAGTTAGAGAAATAGCCTTTATGTTTCCTATTATAATTCCAAATTCTCTGTCGGGATAATTTGCCAAACGGATATTTACTTTTTGCCCAATCTTTATTTTACCTGAATTTTGTGCTGGCGCTTTTACTTTACCAATATAACCGCTTTCATTTGTTGGGATTACCACAAATACATTGTCTCCAGAGTTTACGGTTTGATTGGCTGACCACAGTTGCAAAAAACTAACTTTTCCATCTATTGATGAACGTAAAACATAATTTAACTCCCAGTCTTTTATGGCTTTTTTAAGTTGAAAAAAAGCTTGAGTCACATTCCGTTGCAAGTTTACATTTTCTTTACTTTCGTTTATTTGCGTTGTTTTACTGTTTTTGTTAAGTTCATTTAGTGACGATTTTAATTGAGAAATAGTACTTAAAACGCCTTTAAAATTCTTTTGAGCTTGTAAATAAATTAATCGTTGTTTCTCCATTTCTTGAGTAGCGATAATCCCTTTTTTATACAATGTTTCGTACCGGTCTAAATCACTTTTCTGTAAAATTAATTCATTTTGATTGATGCTTTTTTGAGATTCTAACAAACTCAATCGTTCCTTTAATTGAATGGCTTCGTAGCTTTGTGCAGTACTTTCTACTTGAAAGGGTTTTAAATTAGTATTCAAATCATCTGCAATACTTTCTTTTTGAAACACAGCAAAAAAACTTTCTATTTCTCCCAGTTGAGCCGATTTTAATTTCTCAAACGGAAACTTGTTTTTATCGATATCAATCGTATCTACAATACTTTTCAATAAAAAAACATCATTATAATTGGCTGAATTTTCTATAACGGCAAGTGGTGTGTTTTTCTGAATAATTGCTTTATCTTTTACTAAAATCGCTACAATTTTACCAGGTACTTTTGCAACTAATTTCTCTGGAGGAATGTTGGTTGTTATTACAATTTTTGTAGTAATTACATCGGGATATTTTATAAACCATGAAATTAAAAGTAATACCATTATAAAACCAAATAATATGGTGTTACCCCATCTCAATATAGCTTTTGGCGGGTCAGAAAGTACATCTCTAACTTCTTCACTATATATTTTTAAACCATCATTAATCTCTTCCATATTAATTCCCTAGTTCTAATTGATTTTTAACCAATTCATAATATTTTCCTCGAAGTTTGGTTAAATCATTATGATTTCCTTGCTCCACAATTTCGCCATTTTCAAGTACAATAATATTATCTGCATTTTTTACAGTACTTAATCTATGGGCAACAATTATAGCTGTTTTATCAGTTATAAAAGTATTCAAATTTTCCATTATCACTTTTTCATTATTAGCATCCAAAGCACTTGTAGCTTCGTCAAAGAAAAGATAAAATGGGTCTTTATAAACAGCTCTAGCAATCATAATTCTTTGCTCCTGACCGCCGCTTAATCTAATCCCTGATGTTCCCAACTCTGTATTATATTTGTTGGGTAGTTTCTGAATAAAATCTCCTATATTAGAAACAAAAGCAGCATTGTTTAATTTATCTCTGTCAATCATTTCATTTTGTTCAGATTCTGAAATATTACCGCCAATAGTATCATTAAACATAAAAGTATCTTGCATTACAGCTCCACAATTTAAACGCCAAAAATCATTATTAATATTGTTTAAATCAACAGAACCAATATTGATACTACCACTTGTTGGCTCATAAAACTTTAACAACAATTTCATTAAGGTTGTTTTACCGCTACCACTTGCTCCAACAATTGCAGTAGTTTTGCCTTCAGGAATAATGCAATTCACATTTTTCAAAACAAAAGGTGTCGATTTTCCTCCATATCTATACGATAAATCTTTTATCTCAATTGTTTTTGTATCGGGTAATTCATTAGATTTTTTGGCAGTAACGATATCCTCATCGTCTCTAGTATGCACTTGTGACAATCGCTCTAAACTAATTTTGGCATCTTGCCATGTTTGAATAAAAGTTATAAAATTACTCAAAGGCAAATTTAATTGACCCACAATATATTGAGTAGAAATCATCATTCCTAAAGTCAAATTACCATCAACTACTGCTTTTGCAGCCAAAAATGTGATGACTATATTTTTCATTTCATTAATAAAAGTAGCTCCAATAGATTGATATTGTGCCAATTTTAATGTGCTTAAAGAAGTTTTAAAAAGACTAATCTGATTGTATTCCCATTTCCAACGGTTTTTCCTTTGTGAATTATTAATTTTTATTTCTTTAACTCCATTTATTATTTGGATTAAAGAATTTTGACTTTGTGAAGCTTCGTCAAACCTTTTGTAGTCTAATTCTGCTCTTTTTTTCAAGAAAAAAAACGTCCAACCCACATAGAGTATCGCTCCAACTATGAAAACAAAGAATATTTTTAGATTATAATAAGCTAAAATACAATTGAAAAGAATAAAGGTTATCATTGAAAAAATCATATTCAATGTTGATGAAGACACAAAGTTTTGAATACGAGTATGATCTTGTATCCGTTGCAAATGTTCTCCAGTGTTTCGTGTATCAAAATACGAAACAGGAAGTTTAAGCATTTTAAATAAAAAATCAGAAATCATTTTTATATTAAAACGACTGGTAATATGTATTAAAAGCCATTCTCTAAAAATACTGACTAAAGTTTGTGAAAATATTAAAACCAGTTGCGATATAAGAATAAGATAAATAAAAGGAATATCACGGTTGTTAACTCCAACATCTACTACGGTTTGCATTAAAAAAGGTAAAATAAATTGGATAATAGTCGCAACTAATAAACCTACAAATAGCTGACGAATTAACTTTTTGTAAGGTTTAAAATAAGGAAGCAAAAACGAAAATCCTTTTGTTTTGGTTTTGTCTTCTTTTTGTGTATAAAACTGGGCATTGGGTTCTAATAACAATACAAAACCTGTATCATCCGTTGTATTTGTCCAAGCTTTTTTAAAGTCTGAGTGCGAATAGGTAAGCAACCCTTGGGCAGGGTCGGCAACATATATTTTATTTTTACTGGTTTTATAAACAACCACAAAATGCTTTTGTCGCCAAGGAACAATAAATGGCGTTGGAGCTTCAGAAACCAAACTCTCTAATGAAATTCGCATACCCAAAGTTCGCATTTCTATAGCTTCCGCAGCTTCAGCGATACCAGCCATAGTGACCCCAGTTTTGGTAATACTAGCTTTATCTCTTAAAAATTCTCTTGAAAACGTTTTGCCGTAGTGTTTGGCTATCATTCGTAAACAAGTTGGACCACAATCTCTGTAGTCCAATTGTCTGTAATGCGGGAATTCTTTTTTTAACATTTATTTGCCACTTTCATTAATCAGTTTCCAAACACGCTCATTGTAATTTGATTTGTTTATTCCAGTTAATTTTTCAAGTGCTATAAAATAGTTTTCATTTCCTTTTTGGTACTTTCCACAACTTAACAATTCAATTACTGCCAAAAAACCTTTCTCTCTTTCCAGTTTTTCAATAATTAAAGCATTGATTACATAGGGTGTTAAAAGATGCTTCTCTTTACTTTCACCAAAATTATAAAAGTCTTCATATGTTGCCAACCAGTCTGTTTTTGGGTTTGAACTCACTTTTTCTTTAAATGTTTTTAAAATTTGGTTCCAACTAATTCCCCAACTTCCGCCATAGAGGTATGCGGAACCTTCATCTATAGGTTTGTTAATTGTTTTCTTTGGTACTATATTGTACAATCTTTCATGCCATAAATCATGAGGGTCAAAATCATCAAATCTAATGTTTCCTGTTGCACTTGCTATAAGTAATGAATTATTTTCAATCGCTGTAAATGTGCTTTTTTTTCTGCTATTGTATTCTAATTTGTAACTAACACCAATAGCATTTAACATTTCATTCATATCATCAAAGCCATACCATTCAATAGTTTTATTGGTAGATTTTAATTTTAAATCGAAAACCCTCACTTTTTTTTCATACGCTTTAATACTTTTATCATTTAGAATATTCTTATAATGAAAAGTAACATCTCCGATTTTTTTAGCTTTCCAAATCGCTGTATTGTGCTTTAGGGGTGATGAAAAATAATAATTATTATTTTTAATTTTTGCTAAAATTTCAAAACTAGCAGCTAATATTGGGGAATTTTCATTAACTCCAATATAAGAAAATTGAATTAAAAAAATACTATCTTTAAGTTGGATTATATTTGACAAATAACATTTATAAAAATTATCATCTTTAAATTTGATGCTTTTTTCTATTCCTTTCATCTCGTCTAACAAAACAGATGTTTCTAATAAATCTTCTTTTAGTACAAATGAATTTTCACTATTTGATTTATCTTTTAGACTCAAAAAACCATTCAAAGATTTAATTAGCTGATTAGAAACAATACTATCTTTAGGTAGAGTTATATTCTGCTGAACTATTATTGAATTATTTTGTGCATTAGTAAGGCTAGAAACCCCAGTAAACAACATCGTAAGAAACATTTTTAATTTCATAATTTATTTTAATTTTTCTATTTAATCTTTCCATTTTTTTTGATAAGGGTAGGTTTCATAAATAGTATTGTCCTCATTTATAGTGTACCCTTTTTTAGCATCTTCTTTTGCTTCTTTAAATATTTTTGAAATATCTTCTTGGTTCGCATATAATTTCGCCATACAAATTGACTTATAGTATTTTACATCCGAAAAATTTGGATAAATTTTCAATGCTTTGTCAAAAATAATTATGGCTTCCTCATATTTTTTTTGTTCATATTGTGAAACCCCATAATAAAAATAGGCAGTTGGGTGTTCTAGTCCTTGCCTATTTTTGAAAATATCATCAATATATTCCTTAAAAATAATTTCTGCTTTATTATACTCATTAAGTTGTAAGTAAGACAATCCAATATAAAAGCTATAAGTATGGTCCATTCTATAACCATTTCCATATTTCTTTATGCAATCTTCAAAATCTACAATGGCATCTTTATAGGTTTTGGCAAAAATACATTTTATAAAAGCTCTATACGGTTGCCATTCTTTTGGGTCGTATTGCACTGCTTTATCAATAAATTCCATTCCAATTTCATATTTTCTTGCTTTGAAATAAGGCATTGCTTTTTGTTGCCATAGATAAGCAATTGTACTATCTTTTTTAAGTCCTTCATCCAAGCAATTTTGCCATTCAGACATTTGACGATTATAATTATATTTCTTTGCACAATTGGTTAGATATTCTTCGACTATTGCTTCTTGCTTTTTTTTTAAATCAATTTGACTAGTTTGTGAATAACAGTTAAAGGTCGCTATGGTTAATAAATTTAATAAAATATTTTTCATTTGTTACGTTCTTTGAAGTTTTTAAATGCAAAATTATAGGTTTGATTACTATAATCAAAGTCTTTTGTTTTAGAATTCCATTTGAAATATATTTCCTGGTATTTATCTTTAATCATGGAATAAATTTCTATTCCAGTTGATGTTAACACTTTATCAATACCTTTAAAATGAGTAGTTATTGCATCAAAATTATTGAAGTCTTTAGCACACTTTTTAAGATAAAAACCAATTCTTCCAATTGCTTCTTTTTCTTGTGATTCTTTAAATACGTTATTTTTCAAACAATCATCTAAGCATATTAGTGTAGCGTAATAAGTATAAAAAGCATGAATTAAAACATAAATACTCCTATTGTCTTTTTTCGATAAAAAATCTCCAAGAATTTGTTCTTCATCTATTTTGAAAATAGATTTTCTGTCGTGAAAAAAAGTTGTTAAAATTATATGCCCAGTTTGATGTGCTATATCATCTACAAAAAATACCTCATCGTAATCATCTTGATATACATTCAAAAAAGCAATACCATGAGCATTTATAGTTGCAAAGGAATTAGTGTTTTCTGGGTTAGTTTTAAAGACTAATACCTTTTTGCAACATAGTTCAATTAATTCAAATTGTTTTGGCGAATTTTCTTTAATGTAGTTAAACGCATTTGTTAAGGCATTAATGTTTTTTTCTATAAGAGATTTATTAATTACAATATCTTCTTTTCTTATAAATTCACCTTTCGGGTTTTTAAAAATGGTTTCAAGTAGTTTTATTGGATATTTTAATAGTTCAATTTTTGTATTTTTGATTATTGAGATAGATTCAATAAAATTATCATCACCGCATTTAAAATATCCAATTTGAGGTACATAAACAAATTCATTGCTGTTATAAGTAGAACAAATTTTAATTTCCTTTCTTTTTACAAAATAGCCCTGCATAATTTCGTGGAGTATTTCATTAGGAATATTATGGTTATTTTTACAGTTAAAATAAGTAAATAGTAAAGGTTCAAGAAAGACATTATCGTCATCAAAATCTATTTTTTTTAATAATTTTGAATTTTCTTTATAAATGAGAAGTTTTATTATGTTAATTATTTCGGTTTGATCGATTTTCATTGATAAATTATCTTTTGTTCATTGGTAAAATTAAGACCTTGATTAAATCAAGGCCTTAATTATCAAGTATTAATATTCAAATTTATAAATTTGAGTATTAATATGTCTTGATGAAGTATTTTAAAATACTTTTAATTGTTTCTTATTGGTCTGTTAATTTGCATCCAGCTGGCTCATCTTCATCGCCACAGTCACCTTCGTGACATTCTGCTTGTAATCCACCTGAAATTGAAACTAATAGTTCTTCTGAAACAATAGCTTCTGCTCTTTCTTTTAGAGCATCTAAATTTAATTTTTGTGTTTTCATCTTTTCTATTTTTTTGATGATTAATAAATAATTTTTATCGAAATAAAATAATCCACATCCAATTAATCAATACTCGTGCACTAGTATGTTAAAATGAAATAAAACTATTTTATTTTTAACAAACATACCAAAGTAATCAAATATACAATTCTTTTTTCTATGCTTTTTCCATGCTATTGAATGTGCATAATTAAGCATATATGCACATATTGTATCATAAGTTTGTTTAAATAATTGGTGTATTCAATTTTTTACTATATTTGTTTGTATCAACCAATCAACTATTTATATATGAACGAAATACTAAAAAAAGTTAGAACAGCAAAAGGGTATTCACAATTAGAATTTTCAAAATTAGTTGCAATGGATCAAACAACCTACTCAAGAAAAGAAACAGGCAAGACCTTTATTACAGAAAAGGAATGGGAAAGGTTTGCCAAAACCCTAGGAGTTTCCAAAGAAGAAATCAAAGACAAAATAGCTCCTCAAGCTGTTAATGAAAACTGTGTTTTTAATGATCAATTGGTAGGTATTCAAAATATTTCATTGCCTGTTGAGGTGCTAGAAACGATATTACGATATAATAAAAAACTGGAAGAAGATAATGCTTTGTTAAAAACAGAAAAGCAATCCTCAAAAGATAATGTTGGCAAATCCTCATAAAAAAAGCCAACAAATTTTGCTGGCTTTTTAGTTTTTTTATTCCCACTTCGGGGGCTAGGGGGCTCTATCCTTTCAAAGCTTCCGCTCCACCAACGATTTCTAAGATTTCGTTAGTAATTGCTGCTTGACGTGCTTTGTTGTAAGTCAATTTCAATTGGTCTCTCAACTCCGTTGCGTTGTCTGTTGCTTTGTGCATTGCAGTCATACGGGCACCGTGTTCAGAAGCAAATGAATCTCTAATCCCTTTGTATAATTGCGTTTTCAAAGATTTTGGAATCAATGTCAAAACGATTTCTTCTTTTGAAGGTTCGAAGATATAATCTCCAGTTGCTGCGATTTTATCTGATTTCAACGCTTCTAATGGCAAAAATTGCTCGGTTTGAACGATTTGTGTCGCTGCATTTTTAAATTGGTTGTAAACCAATTCTATTTTGTCGTAGTCGCCAGAAATAAATTTTTGAGTTAACGCTTCTGCAATTGCAGCGACATTTTCAAAAGTTAAATTGTCAAAAACAGAACTTTGATTGTCAATAACCGAATGTGTTTTGCTTAAAGTATCGTTTCCTTTTTTACCAATTGCAAAAACATCCACTTGTTTTCCTGCATAAAACACAGAACGATTTTTCACTTCCTTAATTACATTAGAATTAAAGGCGCCACACAACCCTCTATTTGAAGTAATTGCAACCACTAAAACCTTTTTCACTTCACGCTGTGTCGTAAATTCTCCACCTGCATCACCATCAAGGTTTGCAGAAAGATTTTGTAATAATTCCGTTAATTTTTCGGCATAAGGTCGCATTGCTGTAATTGCATCTTGTGCTTTTTTTAGCTTTGCTGCAGAAACCATTTTCATTGCCGATGTGATTTGCATCGTTGATGAAACGGAAGTAATTCTATTACGGATTTCCTTTAAGTTTGCCATATTAAATTTGAAAATTAGATAATTTGAAAATTTGAAAGTGCAATTTTACATTTCCAAATTTCCAAATTTTCAAATTATTTTTTAGTTATATTTCGCCGAAAGTTCTTTTGCTACATTTTCGATAACAGACGTTATGTTGTCATCTAATTTTCCAGCTTTCAAAGCATCTAACGTATCTCTGTGTTTGTTGTTCAAGTATTCTAAGAAGTCTTTTTCGAATTCTTTTACTTTATTTACAGGCACATTTCTCAACAAGTTTTTAGAACCTGCATAGATAATTGCAACTTGATCTTCAACTGTATAAGGAGAATTTAAACCT
>Ga0209107_10000553_pt1 | contig 21602 bp, 29 predicted proteins | sample LakErihyJuly2011_2_FD_187460 | JGI IMG/M metagenome (GOLD analysis project Ga0209107, IMG submission 187460) | Freshwater microbial communities from dead zone in Lake Erie, Canada - CCB hypolimnion July 2011 (SPAdes) (version 2) | ecosystem: Environmental > Aquatic > Freshwater > Lentic >...
ATTTAAATTTTATCTTAATGAATTAACACATCTTCTCCGTTACACAAGGATTGTCTCCCTCCGTTCTCGCATTTAAAAGTATGTTATTCAAATTTTGCATTGTGTTGTCTTTTTTATTAAATATATCTCACTTTTTGAAAAGTTCAATAGTTAGTTAAAAATTTTAACAAATTGGTTTAGATTATTTTAATAATTTAACTTTGAGACTTTCTAATAATGGTCGTTTCTCAACATTTTTGATGATTGTAACATTACTTACATTGTTAGGGTTTTCACCGTACTTGTTATGACCCTTATCGCCTTTCATACAGTATAAAACTAAATTAACGATTGGGATTAACATTAACCACCCACTTTTACCTGTGTCGTGTATTCTTCTCACACAAACTGCGATAGATGGGATAATCATTCCGATAAAATAAATGAAATTTAAAACACCTTGTCCACCACCATCTACAGGGATTACTGTACTGAACCCAAGATTCATTTCAAGAATTATTAGTTCAAATACCATCAATCCAAATATGATTAACAAATTGAACAATTGGAACATCCAAAATTCTTTTCTACTTGTGCGACCTTTGAAGTTGAAGTAGTTTTTGACAACGTTTAAATAAAATTTCATTTTTAATAAGATTTAAAATATTTCCTACTCTTAAGCTTTTCGGATTCCTCTATTAGTTTGTGTTTACAAATCTACAATTTTAATTTAGACCGCCAAATTATTATTAAATAAAACTTCACCTTCTGTCATATATTCTTTTTTCACTTTTTCAATCAAGGATTTCAAAGCGGAGTTACCTTGTGTTGTTTTTTTAAGGTCCTCAAGTTTAGGACTACCTTTAAAACCAATCTTAGTATAAGACGTTCCGTTTTTTTTACCCCACACAATGTTAGTTAAACACAACTTGTCAATTTTCTTTTGTTCCTTTTCTTTTTCTTTCTCGAATAGAATATCATCAATAACTGAATCAAGTGTTCGTGGATAACCAAACTCTTTTGGTAAAGTTTTACAATAGTTATAAACCTCATCTAAAACTTTAGACATACCTTCATTTAAAGGTTGGATATTTGTATTACCACCGTGTCCGTCATTTTGAGCGTATGCCGTTTTTTTACCATTTATAAAAACATCAGCCATAAAACAAGTACTTTCTTCGCTAAACATTTTGTTAATCTTTACATTTTTAAGTTCTATTTTCATAATATCTTGGTTTATTTATTTGTCTTACAAAGATATGTATTTAATCCCGTTCTGCCTAATCTTTTTTAATTTTTTTTTAAGTGGGTGAGGAGGGATTCGAACCCCCACGCGATTAAGACCTGAGCTACAATCAGGCGAGCCAGCCAATTGCTCAACACACCCATAAAGAAAATATCGTAGATTGTCCTTCACAATTTAACGGCGGGTTTGAACTTAATCAACTCTCCTACGATATCTTGGTTGGAGGGGAGGGATTTGAACCCCCGTACTCTTACGAGAACAGATTTACAGTCTGTCGCCTTTAACCACTCGGCCACCCTCCAATAATATGACAATTAATGTCATTTCGCGCACCACCAAGGACTCGAACCCTGACCAAATGGGTTGGAACCATTTATGCTAGCCATTACACCAATGATGCGAATAATGAAATTTTTATATTTCATTGAGGACAGAGAGAGGTTCGAACTCTCGAATAATGGATTTGCAGTCCACCCCCTTAGACCACTCAGGCATCTGTCCAATTTAATATTAAGTCGCGAGTAATCCATCTGTCGCTTATTACTAGAATCTTGTGGTTTACTTACTATAGTTCATACCGTTACCACTAGGAAACCCAACTTAATATTTTGTAGCCCCTGTAGGACTCGAACCTACACTATCTTGTATGTAAAACAAGTACTTCACCTTTAAGCTAAAGGGCTATTCACTAACTTTCTTGGTAGCGGCACCTTTACACGGCCGATAGTTCTACTTGTGATGGTGACTCCGGTGAGAATCGAACTCACGACCCGTACATTAAAAGTGTACTGCTCTAAACCAACTGAGCTACGAAGTCATTATTTTTTGTCGGAATGGTAGGGTTCGAACCTACGACCTTTCACGTATCAGGCGAATGCTCTAACCAACTGAGCTACATTCCGTTAATTTTTGTAGGGTAGACAGGACTCGAACCTGCATCTTCTTCGTCCCAAACGAAGTGGCTTAGCCAATTAGCCAACTACCCTATTTATTTGTCTAACAAAGATATGTAATCATTTTCATTCTCACAATACCTTTGTAATATTTTTTTGTACCGAGTATGGGTTTCGAACCCACTTGACCATCCTTATGAGAGATAGTTCTTTTCCTCTAAGCCTCGGTGTTTCTGCGGAAGATGTAGGGTTCGAACCTACGTATCATATTTCAGACCTACTTGTTTAGCAAACAAGCCTCTTTACCAATTTGAGTAATCTTCCAAATTACACCGACCTAGCTCGGTATCACACATCGGATACGTAGTCCCCCAAGGACTCGAACCTTGACTTTATCGTCCGTAGCGATAGGTGCTATCCATTACACCAAGGAACCAAATAATAAGGTTGGAGACTTATAATCGACCATTATTAGGTCTGAGCCTTATAATCACCCATTATTAGGTCTGGACCTTATAATTTTTCTTCATTTTGTTTAATGTAATCTAATGCAATGTGTATCAAACCATTGAGATATTGCCATTTAGGACTTGCGTTCGGATAATGACCGAATATCTCAACTAATTTTTCTTCTTGCCATTTCCTTTCACTAATGATTGGAGATAACCATCGACCATTTTCTAAGTCGGCATTTACAAATGTTTTTTCTGTCTCTGCGATTTCTAAGTTTTAAAAATTAATTGGGAGTATAGTGAGATTCGAACTCACCCTATTAGCACCACAAACTAACGTGCTCGACCACTGACACTATATACTCCATAAAAACCCCACTTCATCAGCTTAACGGACTGACTGCCATATGGAGGTGGGGGTATCCTGTTAATTCAGGACCTCGTGGGACAGGAGGGAATCGAACCCCCATTGCTTGTTCTTCAGACAAGTGCCTTGACCAACTTGGCAACTGACCCAATTTATTGTTGTCCCGGCAGGAATCGAACCTGCGATATCCACATTCAAAGTGTGGTGGCTCTGCCAACGTCGCCTACAGGACAATAATGGTTACTTACGTAACCTTTTAATTAATTTTCTCAACAATCTAAATTTTATTTTAACCTCTTTAGGTTGTTGTCTTAACAATACTCTACTTGACTCAAATGTTCCCGTCAATACTTCTTTTCTTTTCATTTTACTTTTTATTTTGCGGAAGACGAGGGAATCGAACCCCCAAAGCTTTTACACCCAGCCGCTTTCAAGGCGGTGTCCTCGTCCATTCGGGCGCCTTCCGTATTATTATCTAAACCAATAAGTCAATGAACTTTTCTGTTGTCAAAGGTACAAATTTCATTTTGTACTTTCCAAATTTTATTTCAAAAAAAAACCCCCGAACTTTTGGTTCAGGGGTCTAATCAAATTAGTATTCGTTAATACTTAACTTAATATGTTTTCTGAACCATATGACGTGCTAAACCACATCGGATACGATACGCTACAAACGCGAATCTGTTTCGATGGACTTACTTGTTTAATATGTTGTTCAGTTGTTCTCATTTTTTTTATTCTTTTAATATATATCTACAAATTTAGTAAAAGTTCTTCGATTGTCAAGTTTTTCTTTAATTTTTTCTACAATTTTCACAAAAATCGGTGTTAGTGTCATCATTATTACGATTTACCGACATAACACAATTCGGATTATCACAATGACGTAACCCTTGATTATGTCCTATCTCGTGAATTATCACACGTTTTAACTCTCTTGAATGGTTTTTACCTAGAATTACTATATTACCAAACATTTCACCCTGACCCCCCACAAATTCATCCATATACTCAGAATAACATTTGTCATTAGTTACTATGATTTTATTAATATCATTATCAAAATCACTTAAACATTTATCGGAGTTAATTGAACCGTCAATATAATATTCAGGTCCTAAAACTATTGGGTCAATTATTTTAGTTGGTACACCATACGTTTGTTCGACAATTTGTTTTGTTTGAAGTAACGTTCTATAATTATAATGTCCCATCCCTTGAATTGTGATTGTGTCCCCATCGGTCATTTCTTTCACATCAAATAATGATGATAACCCATTTGATGAGGTTTCTTCACACGAGAATAATCCTAAACTTAATGTCACCCCTAATAATACTTTTCCAAATAATTGTTTCATATTTCTAATTTTAGTTTTAACAAATGTACAAAAATTATTTTAATTGTTGTTCTTCCATTCTTTCCAATAATCGAAATCTTTCAAATCCTCCAAAAATTTTTTAGGTACTGACACATATTCTTCAGAATCACTAATTTCTGACATCATAACCATAAAAGATTGACCATCTAAGGAACTACAGAATTTTCTGTGTTCTTCTTCTAACAATTCGTGAAAACTCCCCATATTATATTTTTTTAACTACATAAACGTGACCTGAATCCGAATTTGTTTGAAAAATGTCTTTCATTTTTTCCGCTTCACTTTCGGTTTCAAATTCCCAAACTTCAGTGTTTGAATTTAATAATACAACAGGTAAAGTTTTTCCTGTTTTTTTGTTTTTCACACTTTTGATGATAACATACATACCCATAACATTTAATATTTTTGTAAAGATATATACAATTTTCATTAAATCAAACTTTTTAAAATTTTTGACTATTAATATTTTTAGACATATGTTTAATAACAAAATAAATAAAAATGGATAAGGTATTAGTATTAAACTCAGATTATACCCCAATTAACGTAACAACAACGATACGTGGGTATAATTTAGTTATCAAAGGTAAGGCGGAGATATTGAAGACGGGGGAAAAACCTATTGTAACCGGTAGTACACCTGTGCTTAGACCTTTGATTATTAGATTATTGAGTTACGTTAAATTCAGAGTTCGTAACTTGAAAATAAATAGACACAGAATTTTTAAACGAGATAATTACGAATGTGCTTATTGTGGTGGTTCTAAACATTTAACAATTGACCATATTGTTCCCAAATCAAGAGGTGGGGGTAATACTTGGACCAACTTGGTTACTTGTTGTAGAAACTGTAATAGAACTAAAGATGATAAAACACCTGATGAAGCGGGAATGAAATTAAAATATAAACCATTTGAACCTTCAATTTTTTCAAATGTGATTAACCCATCCATTGAGGACATTTGGGTTGATTTCCAAAAGACATTTAGTTAAAAAACAAAGAGGTGTCTCTCGACACCTCGTTGCTAGATTCGGAACACCCCCTTTCTTTTAAAATGGTTTATTCCTCCCGGGCACTACCCCGGAGGTAAGTTTAAGATAACGCTTTTTGTTTCATTGTATTAAAAACGCCGTCCATATTTCCACCAATTTTTGATAATGTAGGACATATCGCCGAAGCTAACCCTCTTTCAATTGATTGTGCGAAATCAGTACTATCTAAACCTTGTACTATCGCATTTCTCAACACATCATAAAAACCACCTGTCAATCCTGCTTTATCTTTAACTTTGTCTAAAGATTCTTCAGCGATTGATTTAGCGATTAATGGTGTTAAATAATCACAAGTCAATATTTTACCTGAAGCGTAATCACCAATTGGAATATTACCGATTGCTTTAACTATTGTTCCGGCAATCCAACTATCAGTATCAATACCTAATTTATTCAAAATTGTCTCAACGATTTTTTCTTTGAAATACCCTAAAATACCTTCAGTACCTATCCCGAATAACCCTGATAATGAATCCATCAATCCTTCAGATACTAATTTTGGTGTTAAACCTAAATTAACTAAATCAAAAGATTCGTGGATTAAATCAGATACTGAATCAATTTTAACTTTTTTTGATTCGGTAATCACATTAAAACGTGACTTTATTATTTTATTTTCTGAAACTAACGTTTTTTTTTTACTTTCAGACAACATACTTAGTTTTGTCTTAATGATTGATTTTAATAAATCATCTTTTGATTCTTTAAGTGCTTGTTCAAATTTACTTCTCAATCCAAAAGGTCCGTTATTTCGTTTTAAGAAATCAATCTCATCTTGAATCCCCATAATCCCTTTTAAATAGTTAGTTCCTTGTGTTGCACACATATATGAATTTTCTTTAGCATTTTCCACATCTGCAGGTTCAACCCCTCTAGTTTGAACTTTACCTGTTGCTAATTTATACAATAATTTAATAGAAATTTGACATTCTTTTCTACCCATTTTTGTCCCCTCAATACTAGCTAACAAATTTTTAACAGTTTCAGTTGCTTTACCTTTTTCTACATTAACACTTGATTTCCAAACTTGTAAACCTTTAACGGGTTTACCATTTTTTTGTAACGTTGCGGTAAATTCATCAACTAAACTAGCCCCACCATTTTTGTTTAACATATCTAAAGCGTCCTTACCTGAATTATATTCGGCAGTACCATACTTTGGTTCTGTTAAAGTATAACCTAATTTTTTGAAGAACGCTTCAATATTCGGCATTTGATTAATGAATTCATTCGCAATTGAGGTTAATTGGTAAATAAAGTGTACATTAGGTTTAGTAAATAATTCAGGTTTAAGTGAATATAAATCAATTTGTTTATAAGTTCCTGTTCCTAATCCTTTTTTAACTTCATCACTTAATTTTGCAAATCCTTTATTTTGACCTAATAATCCTTCAATAAATTTAGTTTGGTCAGGACCTAACGGTGCTTCAATTTTACCTTTTGCTGCCTCACAAGCCGAATATGACCCTGAGTTATTAAGTTTACCGTCAGCTGATAACGCTTCAAAAGTAAAATCGTTATACAAGTAAACAACACCTTTACCCGGTACATTTTGAATTAATGCCGGTTTATTGTTGGATTTATTAACTCCCAATTGATACCCTTTCCAACCACAGTCAGATAAAATAACTGATAATGTTGGGTCTTGAGTTGATGCTTGTTCTTTTAATATTTTTCTCATTTTTATATCTGTTTTAATCAAATTAAGTTTATTTAAATAAATTTGAAGCGTTTTCTGCGTCAATATTAGTTAATTCAAAATTGGTTGCTGGATTTATTGTTGTTGTTGTAGTTGTTGAAGATGTTGATGACCCACAATTCGCTTTTATTTTATCATACACTTCTTTAGTGATTTCAGTACCATAACCTTTATCGGTTAATGCCTTTTCAGTTTTTGGACCAAACTTACCATCGGCACTTAAACCTAAACAACCTTGAACTTCAGAAACTAATGTACTCTGACAACCTTTTTTGTATGGGTAATCAGTACAGTTAGAATATGTGGTTTTTCCTCCACCGTTTCCACCTCCACCGTTTCCACCGCCGTTTCCACCACCATCGTCAGTTTGGTTTGGGTCTTCAACAAGACCGTTTTGATTTAACCAATCTTTCATTGCAAAATAAGTAACACCTGCAACTGCGGCCCAAGCTAACATTTTTCTTTTTGAAATTACAAATTTACCTAAACTTTTATTATATTTTAAAAATCCTTTTTGGAACCATTGTTTTTTCTTCAAACTTGAAAGTTTACCTTTACCACTATTGTAGTATTCTTTAAACTTATCTTTAAATCTTTGAATGTAAGATTCTTTAGCCAACGCAGTAGTTTTAGATGATTGTTCAGCAGCTTTAGAACCACCTTCGAACGCTTTACCTGTTTCACCGACTTTACCTGTTTTTGCGATGTCTTCCGCACTTTTAAGTTTACCACCTATACTTTCAGTTTGTTTAACAATTGATGTTATGGCTTCATCACTATATCCGGCAGTTTTTAACGCTTTCTCGTATTGTGCTTGACCTTGACTAAGTTCGGTTGCGTATTTAGATAAGAATTTTTGATTTCTAACTAAGTTACTTGCCGCGGCATCAACCAAAGTTTTGTTAGTGGTCTTAGAATGTAATATTGCCAATTCTAATTCACCTTTCAGTGAACTTGTCAACTTATTTAATTTAATTGCACTTATTAATTCTTCGGCAGTTCTAACACCTGTTTTTGTTCCACCTTTAAATAATTCAACTTCTTTTAAGGCATCAGCAACTTTGGAATCTTTCATCATTGTTTGAAGTACCCCTTCAAGTTCCTTTGCAACTAAAGACCCTGTACTTACCAAATCTTTTATTACTCCACCACCTTCATTTAATATTTCGTCAATATTTTCTGTTAATGTTTTTTTATTGTCGTAATTCATTAACAATACTTGACGTTTTAGTTCATCGTTGTTCATCTTAATAATTTTATAATTTATTTGTATCGTAATCTGAGACTACTTTGGAAGCCGCCAATGCGGTTCCAATATCGGTTTCAGTTTTACCTTGTTTATATTCCCCATAAGTCCCGACACCCGCAAGTAACGCTCCTGTACCAAGACCCGATTTAACACCTCCTCTAATATTATATTTGGCGGTGTTAGCACCTGTTTTACCTAATGCGTTTGTTATTGTTTTTGTTAAAGAATCAATAAAACCACCAAGTTTACCTAAGATACCATTAATGAATTTAGCACCTTTTGGGAACGCTTTAGATAAAAATGATGATACTTTTTGTAACATTCCTGGGGCTTTCTCAGCCGCACCTACCATACTTGTTAACGCCTGTTTACCAACACCTGTTTTGGCGAATTCGGCAATATCTTTAGCTCCCGTGGCAGCCGTTTTAACTGATTTAGCTGCCATACCTGTGGTTACTAAACCTAAGATATCAATACCTAAAAATAATAGTCTTTGCCAAGTTGGTAATTGTTCTTCATAATTACCACTAACCATTTCATATATGTCTAACGCAACAATGATTCCCCATACTGACATTTGTACCACTTTACCCGCACCTGCAGTGGCAACACCTGTTGCGACTAAAATTGCGTCAAGTAATAAACCAACAGGGTGATACATTGCACTTCTTATTTTTCTAAAAAGATATAAGACACCTTGACCTAATAATTTAAAGACTTCTTTCCATTCACCCTTACTTATTTTTTCAATTAATGACTTAGCACCTTTATATGTGTCTTTGGCGAAGTTTACGAACCCATCAACGGTTGATTTACCTGTCTTAACAACCCAATCTTTAAAACTACTTAATATCCCCTCATTAACTAATATTTTAACTGCGGATTTCAATTCGTTTAAATTTTGTTTACCCTCAAGTAATAGTTTGTTATTTAAAACATTTTCAGCGTTTTCTTTTAATTGTTTAGATAAATTTGAAGTTGAGAATGTGTGGTGTAAAAATATTTTAAGAGTGTTATAGTCTTCCCAAATATTACCAAGTTTTACTTTATTTTTAACATCGTATAAGTCATCCAAAAACACAACGTAATTTTCGTCAGGGGATAACCAATCAGTAATTACGAAATCGTCATTAGTACCCTCATACATATTTAATATATGTGACTTTTCTGACTCGTTAATAATTAATTTACTCATAATTAATTTTATTATATAAATACAGTCTAAACTAAAAAAGTAACCGTTTACAATAAAGTATTCGCTTTACCTCTATTTATTTTTACAATGTCAGCCCATTTAGTTAAACCGATTTGATTTGCAGGTCCTCTAGTTACACCTGACTCCCATTTAGTGACAGTTGGATAAGCGGGTTTACCACCTCCACCACCACCTGTACTCGGAGCTGCTGCCGCGGCATCTTGTTCCCCAAGTTCTCCCGAATCATCAAAATTTGTGAAATGGTTTAAAATTCCTATTATGTTGTCAATATTACTCATATTGTATAAATATTTTTGTAATCTTAAATATTTTAGTATATTTGTTGAAAATATGAATTGTATGAAATATATTGTAATAATCTTAATCTCACTGTTAACTTTAACGTCTTGTTATAAACAGTATTCTCAACCAAAAACATTATCATTAAGCGGTGAATACATCGTCGATAAAATCACTTACTCTAAAGTGGAGAATTCGACAACACCTGACGAAACTGTGTATTACGGTGGGGATATCTATGTAAACCCAAATGGGACATTTCCAATGGATAGTATTAGTGTCGGTTTTACAAGATGGCACTTAGACTATAGTGTTATATCATTTAATCCACATACGTTGAATACAGGTCAAGTAATATGGGAAAAACAGTATTTCTATAATGTGGTAAATCATTACACAAATTATGACTTGGGATATATTGATTTCACAATGGATAATGGGGGTAGAAGAATCTTCAAAATAATTGATGATGGTGTTGAAAACTTAGTATTAAGAACTACAGGTCAATGGAGTTCGTATGGGGCTTCAGGTCCTGAAGAATCGGTGACACTTTATCTTACAAGAGTAGGTCCATAAAAAAACCCCTCTTTATCGGAGGGGTTAATAATTTAAAAAAGTTCTGACTTGGGTAATTTTTTTGGATTGACTAAGTAATATTCATTTAAGAATGACATTACCTCATCATCGTCAATATCATATTCTTCTGAATAATCAAAGTCATCGGAAAACTCGTCGTCAAAATCTTCACCAAACGCATCACTAATTTTATTTTTAGAGTCGAAATCAAATCCAAACCCGATAGTTTCATCTAAGGAGATTTGGTCGGTTCTAATCTCATCTTCTTTGTCAAATAACAATCTAAATGTCACATCTAATGTTTCTGATGTTTCATTAATATAAAAGGACACTAATTCTTTAACTTCCATAATTTAATCTTTACTTAAAAAATATCTAAAAATTACTTAAAAGTTAAAATATTTAATTATATTTTTTAAACCTTTTAAACATATCCAACGATTTGGTTACTTGTTCCATAATTGGTTGAGAATCTTCTTCATCAAAATCACCCCCAAGTTCAATTGTAAATTCATCATCGTTTGACTCATCTTCGTCGCGAGTTAAATCAATGCTAAATTCTTCATCGTCAAAGTCACCGTCTTCGAATGGTATGATATCACCTAAATCAAAATTTAAGATGTCGTTTTCAAAATCAACAGTACCGTGTTTAACGTCGTCTTCTCTATCGGCAATCATATCTAATGGTGGTCCAACCTCTTGTTCATCTAATTCAAAATTAAAGTCAGTATCGTATTCTACTTCGTGTTTCGGCCAATCTTCAGATGGGTCTTCTTCATAATGAAAAGGTCTTTTAGCCGGTTTACTTAAATGTTTTTTAATGTCAGATTTCGCAGATTTTTCGGCTTTATAATCAGATTCTTCATCAGAAAATAACCCGGTACTTTTGTTATCAAATCTCATTTCATTGATACTTTCATTGATACCGTAATTTTTATATTCACTAACTTCACCTTTGTTATTAACTGTGATACCTTCTTTATCTTTAGCCATATCAACAACATATAATGGTGTCATATTACTACCACCATATTGTGTCACATAACCATCGTAGATTGTTTTATGTTTGTCTAAGATGTTTTCTCTTTCCTCGTTTGTTACATTGAAAAAATATTGATTCATAATTTTTGTTTTCTTATAAATATCATTTATTGATTAATAATCATCTTCTTCATCATCCTCTTCATCTTCATACCCGTCTTCATAGTAATCTTCATCCTCGTCATCGTCATTCTCTGTCTTATCAAATTCTTTTGACATTGGGAACATCATATAAATTTGCATAAGAGTTGAAGTATCCCTTCTCATACGTCTATCAACTGATTGGGGGGTTATTTCTTTATCATCATCCTCAAGCATCGTCATAGCTCCTGAAATCATCACATTACGAACTTCATCGGCGTGTTCTATAGCGTATTTTAAAGCGTTTTTATTACTAATGTTTTTATATTTGATAAAATGTTCTAATCTTTCTTTACCACAAGATAAGAAATACCCTGACTCAAGCATATTAACAATACCTGTCGCTCGAATGGCGGTTAAAAATAACTTTAATATTTTCCAATGATAGTTTTTTAATATTTGACGATTTTTTAAAACAAAGTTCGACAAAGATTGTTGACTCTCAGTTAACTTTTTTTTAGGTTTAACTGACTCTGTACGTCTTTTTCTTCGGTTATTAAAGTCTTCCTCATATAACCAAATATCTTCACCTGAGATTAAGTTAAGACGAGAACCATTGTCCCAATCAACGTAATATAAGTCATCCCCAAAAACATTACTTGAACTTAAAACAGTCCCCGCAGTTCCCGGTGGGACCGAAGAATAAGGGTCGGACATTTTGAGTACAACGACTCTATCTCCTTTTTGTAATTCTGGATTCATATTTTGTTTTTATTAGATAAATATAATTAATAAGGTATTTATATGTATGAAAAAAACTATTTTAATAACTGAAGCACAACAACGTGTAATTTTGTGCGAGTTGGCTAATAAGGAAATTGATAGTACAATTGGTGAAAACGATAAATTAGTTAAACGAATTGCGTCCCAAGCCTCAGAACAAATTAAATTTGATTTAAGTATTTTAGGGACATTTAGTTTGGCGATTGGTGGTTTAATGGGTCCGTTGGAGAAATTTATCCGTGGAGAATACCCTCAAATGTCAACAATGGAAATTAGTTTATTGTTAGCGGGTGTTGGGTTCCAATATATGTTGGATAATAAAGTTCCGTTATCAAAATTAATCCAAAAGATTAAAAAAGATGGTTTGTATGATATCTACCAAAAAGTTCTTAAAAAATCTGACGTATTAAAAGATTCTTTCTTATCATTTGTTGATAGCTTAGGGGTTAGTGTTAAAAAGACGGCAAATATTATGGGATATACATTCTTAATCCCATTAATACCTCTTATCTATAATATGGTTACTAATGGACAATTCAATGAGAATGATACCGTTGAAATAATTAAAAGATTGTCAGGGTTTGTTGGTCTTAATTATGGTGGTATTGGTCTAAAAGAATTGTTATCATTGATGATTAATAGATTTAGAAGTGAAAATAATTAAATTCATTTGACTTTTATTTAAATTGATGTTATAATTTGTTTATACAATAATAAAATTAATAAATAAAAATTTATGTTTAACAAAAATTATCCTAACTTATTTGAAAGTTATTTAACTAATGAAACTGATTTGTTCGAATCTTTCTTCAACCAAATTAACAACACTTTAAAACCAACAGTTGGGGAAACTAAAGCCGAAAACGGTGTTAATGAAGATGGTAGTAAATGGTACAAAACTACATTCACATCTAAAGATGGTTCTTATACTCAATCGGTATATACCTCAACACCTAATTTGACAACTACTTGGTCACCAAAAAGAAAACCATCAAGTCCAGCATCAAAAACACCGTCATTCACAGATTCTGCGGTTTATGAACTAACAACATTGTTGAATAAAGCGGTTGAAACTCAAAATTATGAGGAAGCGGTTAGATTGAGAGACGAAATCAAAACATATGAAAAATATGCTGACGAGATTATGACTCTTAAATCAAAATTGGAAACTGCGGTTTCAACTCAAAATTATGAAGACGCAATCAAATGGAGAGACAAAATCAATAAATTTACTAATAAATAATATTAGTAAATCTTAAATTAAAAAAGGTCATATTACTATGACCTTTTTTTTATCTCTGATAATTTAATATTTGGGTAATTACTTGTTGTTCTTCATCAGGGGTTAAACCGTGAATGTCTCTATGAGTATCGAACCAATCATTAACAACAACTTCCATTGGTACTTTTCTTAACTTTGAAAGTCGTTTAAATCCTTGATATTGTGCAGGAATTTCGTGTTCCTGAGTGTAATATTCTATGGGGGTGTCAGGTTCTTGTTCAACTCTATCAAATTCCCCGTGATATTCTTGTTTAGAATGTTCCATTTCGTGAGCCAAGACCTCATTTAATTCTCCGGCCAATTCGTATAGTTGTTTTGTTATCGTATTTGGGTTGTATTCGATACCAATTTCAATAACATCGTCATCGGGTGAATAGTAACCATCAACTCTATACCCCCCAATAACATCATTAGTTTTCAATGTCAATTCTACAGAATACGTTTGTTTTGTATTTAAAAACTCATATTCGTGTTCACCGGTAATATCTTCAGGTAAATAAACACTACCTTCTTTTTTCTGTTTTACAGTATTAAGGATGTCTTTAACGATAGTTCTAATTGCTAGTCGATTCATACGAATTTCATTTAATTGTTTTGTGTCCAACTCAAGTTCTGACGAATATACTAAAATTTGTTCAATTTTAAAATGTTTAATTTGTAATGGTTCTAAAAATTCTAAAATTTCTTGTTCAATTTGTCCTAACATATACAATTGGTTCGTTAAATCCATAATATCCATAATACCATTATTCTCATTAAAGTCAAAATTGCTCTCTTTAAAAAGAGTAAGGACTTTTTTAAATGTTTCATTTAAATTAAAGATGGTTACGGAAATTGTGTAAAATTCAGTCCAATCACCAATTCTTACCATTTTTTTATTTTTGGGTAAAAATTGGAACATATAATCAAATGAATAATAATCTTTTTTAAATTTAAAATGTTTTTTAACTAATCTTTTATTGATGTTATCAATAACCTTTTTTGGTAAAACTTTATTTACAGTTTTTATGTCTTTTTTGTCGTCCATATCTTAATTCAATATACTTATAAATACCAAATATGGTATTAAACTCAATCTCATTTATTTTTTTATGGAATTAATATCAAGTCACCCGATTAAAAAGTCGGATTTAGGCTTTCACGGGAACCTATTCGGTGGGTCATTATTGAAGTGGATTGATTCGGCAGCTGCGGGATATGCGATGCAACTATGTGATACACCAAGAATGGTTACTGTCTCAATCGACAAATGTAATTTTGAAAAACCTGCTAAGGAAAATCAATTGTTAAAAATTTATGGTTACCCATCAAGAATTGGGAATACCTCAATAACAATTTATATGGAGGCTAGGTCACATAATGTTTACACCGGTAAACAAGAATTAGTGTTGAAAACAAATATCACGTTTGTTAGGATTGATGACACAGGTTCCCCAATTCCAATAAGTGACAGAGTTAAAAATAAGATTAATAAGATACTCGAAGAGGTTGTATTAGTCTAAGAAATGAACCTTAATTTTAAGTTCTGACGAACCTTTAATGACTCTATGATAAACACCTTCAGGGATTACAATTTGTGTCCCTGGTGTTAATCTTTTTGGTAATTCATTATCAAATTGAATCTCCCATCCATCACCCTCAATAACTTCAACCAATCTATCTTCACGGTCTCGATGCCATTTTAATTCCTCATCATCAACACTTTCACTAAAAATTCTAATTTTACAATCCTCGGTTATGATTTCATCGTAAGGTTCTTCTTTTTTCTTTGTAAATAAATGAAGTAATACAATTAATATCGAACCACCCGGTAACATAAATAAACCGGCCATCCCTAACCTCTTTGCGGTTCTTTTAAAAACTAATTTTAACTCGTTAGATATTTGTTCACGTTCTTCTTTTGATAGATTTTTTTTCTTAGTAACTAAATGTTTAAATGCTAGTTTAGCGTCGTCACTAGAATTTTTTAATTCTTCCTTAAATGTGGTTTTTATTCTATCGGTGTTTTTCTTAATTAAACTAATCGTGTCGTCAACCTTATTTTCATTTATTTCTTCATCTGAATTATCCGTATCCAATTCTTCAACATCCATATGTAATGAAAACCCTTCAAACTCATCATATTTTTTGACTATACGGGTTAAAGCAATATTAAGTGTTTTCTCCGCAGCTTTTATAAGTAAATCGTTATTTGGTTCAATTGTGTTTAACCTAACAATAACTCTAGCGGTCATCTTATCCATACCTACCCAATTAGTATTTTCAGGCCCAACAAATTCTACTTCAAAATAAGAATCCTTAGAATCATATCCTGACAAATAATTCTCCAATTCGGTTTTAAAATCTTCCGATAATGAAACTAATGAATCAAATCTTTCAGGAACATCTGTATTATAATATATTCGGTAATTAATTGAATTAACAAGTCTACTCATTCGTGCTAATTCACGAATTTTAGAATTAAAAACTTCTTCGTTTTTGTGAGCTTCCCAAAACCAATTAGAGTTTATATAAATGTCGAATCTTGGTTTTTCATTATATACGTCATACAATTCGTGAATTAATTCAACTCTTGGTAAGTCATTAATCACAACATTTAATTCTTTACTAGTTAATTTAATCGCGTATTTTATATATTTTTCAAATATATTTTTAACTTGTTCTTTTTCCATATTACCAATTTCTTGAAGATTTTAATCCTAATTTTTTTGCGTATCTACCAACATTACAACTCCAATATCCTGCCATTGTTCTATCAGTCTTTTGGTCGCAATTATGTCTTGCTCTAAATGATTTTGCGGCTTTCTTATTATTATTTTTAACTCTTAAATTGGGGTCACCAAAAGTAACTTTCTTAACAGTTCCTTTACCTGTCTTAACATATACCGCGAATTTCTTTGGTCCACCTGGTGTTCTAAAAGGACTACCTAATTTCACATTCTTACCTCGGTGTAATGCTTCATTAATCGAACCCTCCAATTCTTCGTGTTTGAATACTTCCGAATCAAAATCTCGACTTTCAATCGGCGCATATTCGAATGTGAAAGTGTCTCGACCAAATGGGTCACGGTCATCAATATCAATTCTTTCTAAATCTTTTTTGAAGTAGTAAGGTTTATTTTTATTAATAAAAACAAAATAATCAAAATCTAAATCTAAAAATCTTTTGAAATGTGGAACACCGGTAACTCTAAAATGTCTAATAGAAGTTTTAAACAGAATATTATATATATTACCCATTAAGAATAATTTAGTAATACCATCAAATGTTATACTAAAGTATCTCATAGACCCCATTTTTTTAATGATTTTTACTACGTGGTCTTTATCTAAATTTAAATTCTCTCTAAGTTCAGTTTCCTCCTCACTTTCTTCCTCATACATTGGTGCGTCCAAATAAACTTCTTCACCACCCTCAAGGATTACTTTTTTACCTAAATCAGACTCAACTAACCAACTATCTTCTTCATTTAATGTGATTAAATTTTTATTGTATAATTTTCTAACTTCATTAATGATGTTGAAGAAATTCTCAGAATAAATTCTAAATACGTTTTCAGATAATGAAATTTCATTTTCTAAATGATATTTTAACTCCGTAGAAACATTAACTTTTTCAGTTAATTTCATAGGTGTCTTTTTACCCCATTTTTCACCTTTACCTTTGGTCCCACAAGCCGACGGTGTTGGTCTACAAGCCGGATATTTTGACCTATCCTCACCTTCACTTCTACCACAAGACTTACAAGTTTTTTTACCACTGGAATCTGTACGACAAGTGTTACAGTCAACCCAACCTTGTGATTTGCCTTTACCCCCTTGTCTTGAAAACCATCCGTGTAATCCTGATTCCTTTTCTTTACTGTAGTCAGTCTTTTTTGCTTCATCAATTGGTTCAACTTCTTCTTTCCAAATTTTACCTTGACGACATTTAACTACCGCACCTGACGCATACGCTGATGGCCAAGTATCATATTTTTGTTTGGCTAATCTAACACATCTATCGTCCTTTTTTTTCTTGTTAGATTCATTAAGGACCTCATATATTAATTTATCAATATTCATACTTGATTGTTTTATTAAATAAATATCCCTATCTTTGGGTTATGAATAATAAATATCTATATATCCTAAGAGGTTTACCAGGAGCGGGTAAAAGTACATTAGCAAGAACTATCGGAGCCGTTTATTTTGAGGCTGATATGTTTTTTTTGGAAGGTAAAGAATATAAATTTAACCCAACCAAATTAAAGGACGCGCACGCTTGGTGTCAAAACCAAGTTAGAATATCTATGAAGAATTCCGATTCAAAATTGGGGGATAGTAAAATTGCCGTTGCAAATACTTTTACACAAGAATGGGAAATGCAACCATATATTGATATGGCGAAAGAATATGGGTTTACCGTATTTACGTTGGTGGTTGAAAATCGTCACGGTGGAACAAATGTTCACAACGTTCCCGAAGAAGTAATTGATAAAATGAAAGAAAGATTTGAAATTAAATTATGAAACTAATTAATATATTTTTTAAAACTGTCCAAATATATATTGCACTTAAAATATGTGCGGCATTGTACTTGGTACATTACTTACCTAAACAACATTCAATAGATAGTGTAATATGGTGGGTTTCTGTATTAATACTTGATATGTGGTTAAATTTAGTCGTATTCAGTGATGATACGGTTAATATCACTATTAAAGAACCTGAGAAGACTGATGACGAAAAAGAATAATTATTTAGAACGACTTCGAAATAAGAAATATAATCCAAAGAGTAATCCCGAAATACAATATAATACGAGATTTGCTTTCATTAAACTTCCTGTTAGAGTAATAAGATAATATTGAACCACGTCGAACCCGAAAGGATTGAAAAACATCGCTAACACAAGACATTTTACTGCCAGATTTTCCATAAAGATTTTCTTCCAAGTCTTGATTTGTTTCCCCATCGTCCATAGATTTTAATTTAAGATTTATGCACATAATCGCATTTTCTTGTCTAAATATAAATACGTTAATATTTATAAAAGAATACTAAAAAATTCTATTATGAAAAGATATATTATCGACGAAAACAAACTTCGTGAAACAATACGTAAAAGATTACTTGAACAATCTTCTAGTGAAGAAAAACAAGAAGAACAAAAACCAAGATGTTTAACTAACAACATAATCCCATTGGACCATATTGTTGGTAAAGTTAATGACGTTCAAACATACGCACCCGGTGTAACTAAAAGAGGTGGTGGAATTAACTCAATGGTGGATACTTTAGGTATTTTAAATAACCTTAGATTGTTTAAAGACATATCTGATGGTGGGTCTCATTTATCATATGAAATGATGAACCATTTAAATCAATATCGTAACAAAAACTATTATGATGAAACAACAGGTAATTGTCATAAGGCGATAGATAAAGTGGTTGAGTTGTATAAAGAACACGAACACGGTACAGAATTAGTTAAAGACATAGAACGTGTATTAAATCTTCAAACTAAAGATGATGAGTTAACACCATCTTCAAGAGCAAAAGAATATTTGAAACAATGTTTAAACCTTATCAAAGGTAAATAAAAAAATCCGATTAGGACCGTTACCGTTATGGTGACACTTAAAGGGGAAGGTTCGCTACCATTCCCCTTTTTTAATGCGTGATATTTATTAATAAAAACAGTTATGAAACAAAAAATTAAATGGTTCTTTACCGAATTAATGAATATGTATTCAGGTAAAAAGTCTTACTTCTCAAAAAAGAGAATTGAGTCAGGGATTGCGTTTGTAATCGCACAATGGGGGATGATATTTTTCTTATTAGAAAAACATTCAACATTAAGTATGGGTGAATTTGTTTTATGGGCAACAGTTGAATTCGCGGTTGCTGGTTGGATGGTGACTAAAATCCAAAAAGAAAAAGCAACAAATACAGAAAATACGGATGAAACAGAAAACCCTCAATAAAGAGGGTTTTTTTATAACAAAAATTTAAGGATTTGTTCTTTAATTCCGGATTGTTTAATCCCCTCTTTCATTTTTTTAGTATGAACGAAGTTAGGTAAAGCACTTAAATCTAAATCATCAATAGTCACCCAATGTGTTACTTCAGGGTGGTTATTTAACCAATTGGTAATCTCAGTTACTCTGTTACTTTCTAAGTCACTCATTGTCTTTAAAACAACATTTGGCGTAAAATCAATTGGGGATTTAGTTACACCATACACTTTGAACATATCTTGTAATTGTTCCAAAGTACAATGTAGTTTCCAATCAGATGATACAACAATCTCAGCGTCAGTTAATTCCAACACCTCATTCAATACTTTAACCGCTTTTGCGTTGAAGTTATCCATCTTGATATGTGCGGGAATTTTTGGGTCATTGACATACCCTTCACTTTCAGGGTTCGCCAATTTCCATTTTTTAATCTTTTTAATGCGTCCACCCCACTCGGTAGATAAACACATTACACCATCGTTATCTAAAAATATTACTTTCATAAGTTATTTAATTTGGTATGCAAAATAAATTTCTTTTCTCAATTTTATTGCGTCTTCGTAGTTACCGATAACAACACCATTCTTAATTGTAAATGCGTGACCTTTAACTATGATGAAGAATGTTCCTTCAGGATTCTTCTTAATGAATGTTCCAACAGTCATTTTTCTTTTAACAACCTCACCCTTTACTTTAACATCGTAATGTAATGCTCCGTATGTTCCACCAATCGGTTTAATTTTCTTGTAATTACAAGTATAACGAACTTCCGCTAATTTGTTAAGTGTTGCGAATGTACCACGAGTCCCTTGTCTTGGTTGTCTACCAAATTTCTCAGAGATTATCTTCCACGCTTTGTCATAAGGAATATCAAACGATGATGCGAATGCTCTTACAACACAATCATTAGTCTCTGATTTAGCGATTGATGAATCCTCGTATCCTTTAATCGCTTTAGATGTTATTTCGTAGGGTGCCTTTGTTTTCATATATCAAAGATACAAAAATTTCTCAAAGTACAATAACCTTGGGGATAAATTTTTTGATATCTATTGACTATTCGGATTCCTTTTCTTTCAGTTTTTTTTCAAGTTCAACAATTTGTGAGAACCCACTTAATGCAAACATACCAGCACAAGCCCAAGCAATCATTTCCCAAGTTGAGTTACGAGAAACATAAGCATCATATAACGAGAAAATACCACCAATTAATAATGAGTACTTGTTAAGTACCTTCATTACTCTTTCAAATTTTTCCATATCTAAATCTTTTTAATAAACATAAACTAAATTATTGATTATTTCAAAACACCTTACTAATTATTCGAAAAAAGTATTAACTTTGTTGTATGGCAAAAAAAGTAATTGAGACGGAACATAAAAAATGGGAGAGAGTGTATGAGTTTGATGACTACACAACCATTTGGAAATTTGATAGTAAAAGAAGTTTAATCAATCCGGTTGAGGTTGAAATAAAATATAAGTCAGAAAGGAAAAAGACGATTAAGTCAGATTAACAATCTTTTGGATTGTCCTTGGTTGCGTATTTAACCCCCATAATAGTACCGACGATACTAAATGCGTTTGTTAATAGGATTCCGAACATATTACTCCAAGCAGGTCCGATTGTGTTAACTTCCCTATTCATAATGATTGAGAAGACATACATACCTGTAGTAACGATTGCAATAAACGCAATAACCCCTAACGCAACTTTAACGATATTACCCATCAATTCGGTTTGGGTTTTTTTCTGTAATAAATCTAAATCGGTTAATGCGTTAGTTTTTGCGTGTTCAGCGTCTTCCCGAGCCGAAACAGTTCGTTCCATTTCATCTTGAAGTTCTTGTTGAATTCTTTCATTCTCTTCTTTCCAAGATAATAGTTCGTTATTTTGATATTCAATTTGTTTTTTATCAAATTCCGAACTATCTAATGTGGTTTGTAATTCACCTAAAATACGAGTATTCTCGGTATTTAATGTTTCGAGTTCATTGTTCTTTTTTTGAATTTGTTTAGTAATTT
>Ga0209107_10000554_pt1 | contig 21536 bp, 21 predicted proteins | sample LakErihyJuly2011_2_FD_187460 | JGI IMG/M metagenome (GOLD analysis project Ga0209107, IMG submission 187460) | Freshwater microbial communities from dead zone in Lake Erie, Canada - CCB hypolimnion July 2011 (SPAdes) (version 2) | ecosystem: Environmental > Aquatic > Freshwater > Lentic >...
CATATTTACGACAAAAAATACCCCCTTTTATCGTAAATATGACGGGCATTAGCGATGCCATGGTGGCAAATGCGCCATTATTTGAGGAAGTGGCACCACAGATATTTAATTTATTGAATGGTCGCATATTTGTGGCCCATAATGTAAGCTTTGACTATTCCTTTGTACATTATTTATTGGGAAAATGTGGATTTCAGTGGTCGGCGCCTAAATTATGTACCATTAAATTAAGTCGACGTGTTTTTCCTGGATTAGAAAAATATGGATTGGGCTCACTAACGCGTGATTTAGGCATACGCATCGAAGGAAGACACCGTGCATGGGGTGATGCAGCTGCAACGGCACAAGTATTAACCATGGCGATTGAAAAAGAAGGGATGAAGCCCATTCATAGCTTGTTGGCGAAAAAAGAACCAAGGAAAAAAATAGTACCGCCTCCTAATGAAATCCCAAATGATCGGTCAGATGCTGAAGATTAATAAAAGCATCTTTATTAGTGCACTTTAATACTCCGCAGTAATACCAGTATAATTGTGTGGGGTAATTGCTTTCAATTCTTTTTTGATGCTTGCATTTACTTTTAAGCCATCAATAAATTTATGCATTAGTTTTTTATCAATCTTATTATTACCTCTTGTTAAATCCTTTAAAGCCTCGTAAGGATTAGGGTAGTTTTCGCGGCGTAAAATAGTTTGAATGGCTTCAGCCACTACTGCCCAATTATTTTCCAAATCGGCCTGCATTTTTTCTTCGTTCAAAATTAATTTGCTCAAACCTTTTTCTAAAGAATTTAAGGCGATGGTGATATGCCCTGCTGGAACACCCACATTTCTTAAAACAGTAGAATCGGTTAGGTCTCTTTGTAAACGACTTATAGGAAGCTTTGCTGCCAAGTGTTCTAGTACTGCATTGGCCATGCCTAAATTACCTTCGGCATTTTCAAAATCAATTGGATTCACTTTATGTGGCATAGCGCTTGATCCAACTTCACCTTTTTTTGTTTGTTGCTTGAAGTAATCCATGGAGATATAGGTCCATATATCACGACTAAAATCAATTAAGATATTATTCAATCGCTTAAGCGTATCGCATTGTGCAGCAAAATGATCGTAGTGTTCAATTTGTGTAGTGAATTGCATTCTTTGTAAACCCAAAACATCATCCACAAATTCATTGCCTAGGCTAACCCAATTCTTTTTAGGGAATGCAATATGATGTGCGTTAAAATTACCAGTAGCACCACCAAATTTTGCAGCGTAAGGTATGGAAGCAAATAATTCAATTTGATGGTGTAGTCTTTCCACAAAAACCATGATCTCTTTTCCTAATGTAGTAGGAGAAGCCGCTTGACCATGGGTTCTTGCTAACAAGGAAACCTTTTTCCATTTTTTTGCTAATTGAAATAAATTATTTTGCAAATTGATGTACGCAGGTAAAATATTATTTTCCATTGCTTCCTTCCAACTTAATGGAATAGCGGTATTATTAATGTCTTGAGAAGTTAATCCAAAATGAATCCATTCTTTTAATTCACTTGCTTTATTATTGTCAAGCACCTCTTTTAAAAAATATTCAACAGCTTTCACATCGTGGTTGGTGGTGGCTTCAATTGTTTTAATTTTTTCAGCATCTGCTTCGCTAAAATTTTCAACCACTCCAAGTAAAGCTTTGCGAATAGCTGGAGTAACTTTAAAGAACTTTTTATCTGCCAAAAACAAGAAGTAGTGTACTTCCACTAATACACGGTATTTTATAAGGCCAAATTCAGAAAAATAAGCGCTCAATGAGGCAGTTTGCTTTTGATAACGACCGTCAATAGGAGATATGGCTGTAAGTTTTGACATTGGCTGGTGCTTTAAAGAAGTAGTTACTATATTAAAAAAAAGGTTTTTCTTTGTGCAAAGTTAATTCAATTGGACAAAAGATGGCGCATAGGTGCGGTAAGTTATTTAAATACCCGCCCATTATTATTAGGATTCGCCCAAGAGGGCTTTAAAAATCGGATTGATTTGGTTAAATCTTATCCAGCTAATATAGCTGAGGATTTGTTAGCCGGTCAGATTGATATTGGGTTAGTTCCTGTGGCTATAATACCCGAATTATCCAATCCCCACATTGTTTCCAAGTATGTTATTGGTGCTAATGGCGCAGTGGCTTCGGTGGCCTTATTTAGCGAAGTGCCTATAGATCAAATAAAAAGTATTTATTTAGATTATCAGAGCAGAACATCCGTAAAATTATTAAAGATATTATTAGCGCAATATTGGAAAGTGGAAGTGAATTTTTTAGTAGCAACAGAAAGGTATATTGACCAAATTTCAGGCACCACTGCCGGACTGATCATTGGTGATAGGGCTTTGGAAAATTTAAGTAAATTCCCTTTTGTATATGACCTTGGCTTGGCTTGGAAACAACATACTGGACTGCCATTTGTATTTGCAGCATGGGTGGCGAATCAGCCTATTCCTTCAGCATTCATGGCTGCTTTTGAAGCAGCTAATGGCTATGGTTTAGCTCATTTGGACGAGGTAATCGCCTTGATACCTGCGCAGGAGCAAGTGTATGATTTGCATAAGTATTACACGGAGAACATTAGTTACAAATATGACGAAGAAAAGAAGCAGGGCTTAGCGCGGTTTTTGGAAGCGCTGAAATAGTATTATTTCCTTTTAAACAATGCAGGAATTTTATTCCAAATTAGATTGTTGAAGAAATCCAAAATCTCAGGGGCGGGATTGATCCAATAAGCTAAACCGTAAAATGCAATACCATAAGTAAACGATTGAATTCCTATATTAATTACAAAATTATTGTTTGATGGTATTTGATGAACAAGTAGCATTATGCCAATACTTAAAAATAAAAATATTCCATGTTTCCAAGTATAGGGTTGTAGATCAAATTTTTTGTAAAGAAATATAAATCGAATACTGTTGTATAAAATAAGAGCAATTAAATTTGAGATTGCTAGCCCTTCTAGTCCATAATATTTAATTAAATAAATATTTAAAGGCAGTGACAATAAAATGTAAAACAGGTTTGTATAAAAATCAAATTTCCAATAATTGGAAGTGCCAATTATTTGGCTATTAACACCAGTACCTAAATCAATTAGTTTAGCCAATCCTAAAATAAAAATTAATTTGGGTAAATCGTCATATCCGCCACCATATTTGTTATTGATCCAATTTAAAAAAGCAACAAGGTTGCCAATATTTAACCAAATGAGCCCAAATAACAATAGACCAATTGCTAATAAATTAGAGACACTTTTATGGTAAATGTGTTTAATGTTTGCAAAGTCTTTATTCTTCCAAGACTCTGCTAAAACTGGGATGGTTATAGATGTTAAGCTACGTTGTGGAATTTCAAGAATAGCGGATACATAGGTAGCGATAGCAAAAATTGCAGTATCGCTTAATCCCCTTAGGCCAATTATTAAAAAAGTATCACTGGTTCGGGCTAACAAATTAAAAAACTGTCCAGCAAATACAAATAATGCAAAGTTGATCATTCTGCCTTTTAGCCTTCTAGTGACGCTACTAATTTTAAAATTTCGAAGTGTCCAATTATTAGATTGAATTAAATTAATTAAAAGAATAATTGTTGGAATTGCATATATACAGCTAAATAAAGCAATGAATGTTGGGAGATTTATGAAATTAAAACCAAAAGCCAAAATTAAAATCGTAGTTAAAATCCGAATAAGCGTTTCCTTTAAAAAATTAGTCACAACACCTTTCTTTAATCCCCACGCAAAACCCTCCAACCAATAAAACATTAAAAGAAAGAATGTGTAAAAATAAACGTAATTGAAATTTTCAGCTAAGCTAGGAGACTTGCCTAATTTACGAATTATAAAATCTTTTTGCTGCCATCCTAATAATAATAATAATCCAAAACCAATGAAATTTACTGCAAGTGTTAGAAAAGGAAGTTCATTTTTTTTGGGGCCTAAATATTGGTTATAAAAGGGAAAGAATTTATAAACGACAGGTAGAGAACCTAAAGTGCAGAATACGGATAAGGTGGCGCCAATATCAATAATAGCTCTTATTAAGCCTTGGTCCGTTTTAGAAAAGAATAAGGGGAATAATACCAAAAGGTTAACGGCTCCAATTAAAAAGCCCATCATGATAAAGAATGATGATTTAACCCCTTGTTTTTGAATAATACCCATACTACAAATATATTGTAAATGCGGTAAAAGTAAATAGAATTACAGTCAATATGTATAATGTTGTTATCTAGTTAGATAAAATGATCGGAAATATATTTTTTCTATATAATCACTGCCGAAAATTTGTTTTAACTTTGTTCCAAAATATACTAATGAAAAATATTATAGTTACAGGCGCAGGTGGCTTAATTGGTAGCGAGGTGGTAAGTTTTTTTGCTAGGGAAAACTGGAATGTAATAGGTATAGATAATAATATGAGAGCAGATTTTTTTGGTGAGAAGGCTGATACAACATGGAATATATCTAGATTAAAAAATACTTTTAAAAATTTTAACTCTTTTCCAATTGATATAAGAGATAGAGCTGCTATTATTTCTTTTGTAAAAAAGTCAAGTCCAGATGCAATTGTTCATACAGCTGCGCAGCCTAGCCACGACTTAGCAGCTACAAGGCCTTTTGATGACTTTGATGTAAATGCAGTAGGTACTCTTAATATGTTAGAAGCTACTAGATTGTCTGGCCGCTCTATCCCATTTGTTCATCTCTCCACTAACAAAGTTTATGGAGATGCCCCTAATGAATTGAATTTAATTGAATCTAAAAAAAGGTATGATTATGCTGATGCAGCCGATTATGATGGAATTCGAGAGTCGTTTAGGATAGATCAAACAAAACACTCTTTGTTTGGGGCATCGAAAGTAGCGGCAGATATCATGGTTCAGGAATATGGTAGATATTTTAATTTACCAACTTGTTGTTTAAGAGGAGGTTGTTTAACTGGCCCTAATCACAGTGGAGTGGAGTTACATGGTTTTCTAAGTTATTTAATAAAGTGTAACCTTGAAGAGAAAATTTATAAAATTTTTGGATATAAAGGAAAGCAAGTCAGGGATAATATTCATGCATACGATGTTGCATGTTTTATAAATGAGTTTATAAAAAAACCAAGAATTGCAGAAGTTTATAATCTAGGTGGTGGCAGAGAAAATTCGGTATCAATTTTAGAAGCTTTTGATTTAATTTCTTCTATATCAGGAAAAGAAATGAAGTATGAATATATAAATGAAAACAGGATTGGCGATCACATTTGTTATATATCTAATTTAGACAAATTGAAAATGCACTATCCTAGTTGGGGCATTACCAAAGACTTAAAAGCCACTTTTGTAGAAATTTATGAATCTTGGTTAAGTAGAGATAAATAAAAATGATAATTTTTTAAAAATAATCCCAATGCTTACTATTTCGATTGTAACTATTTGTTATAATAATTTTGAGGATGTAAAAATGACCTGTGCATCAATTGATAGTCAATCAGTACTTCCATATGAACATTGGATTATAAATGGGTCTACCAATTCAACTATTGCAGAATGGTTGGAAGAACAACCGCAGCCAAAATACAGAAAATGGGCTAATGTTAATAATGAAGGAATCGCTGGTAATTTTAATCAAGGAATTGAGAGGGCTACTGGTAGATACATTCATTTACTTAATTCAGGGGATGTATATGCTTCTGCCCAAGTAATTGAAAATGTTGTTTTTTTCTTATCTAAAAATTCAACAGCAAATTGGATTAGTGGCAAAATTATTTTATATCGGGGTGGTAATTGGGTAAATATAGGAAAACCATTTGATAAAAGACAAGTTTATAAAGGGATGAGAGCGACTTCTCATCCAACTTGGTTTGTTAAGAAGGAAGTTTATGATAGATTAGGGCTTTATAAAAATTATAGTATTGCTATGGATTATGATATGATGTGTAGAATTAAAGACGAACCTTATGCCTATTTAAATTTCACAATTACAAAGTTTGATAATACTGGAGTTAGTACTCTTAAGTACATAGATTCACTTAAGCAGAATGTAATGGTATATGAGTCTAATTTTGGTTATTCTTTAAAGTCTAGGCTTTGGCAATTTAGGTTAAAGCTGCTGCATTTATTTTTACAAACTAGGCTAGGTAAAAAAGCGTTTAGTTTAAAAATGAAGTTGAACTAACTAGCTTGTATGGATATAGGGTGGGAGGCTATATAGTCAATAACCTCTTTTGAGGAAACATCGTTATAAGAAACAAATGTAATTAGTTCATACTTTGACAGCTCATTTTTATTAATATCATCTACCACTTCTTTTGGGTAAAAAGAGATGCTATTTGAACTTATATCTTTGGGATAAGGAGAGAATCGGCCATATTGAGAGCCATTAAAAATACCTAATGTTAAACAGCCGACTGAAGCTGCAAGATGAATAGAGCCAGTATCTACAGACAATAGACAAGTGGCTTTTCTAATAATGCTTAGTAGTTCGGGTAAACTAGTTTTACCAGTCATGTCAATGTATGGATGCTTATAGTTTTTAATGAAATTATTGGCATACTCAATATCTCCATTCCCGCCACAAATAAGAGTTGTGAGTTGATATTTTTCAAACAGGTAGTTGCTTACTTCAATAAAATTTTTAGTACTCCAAATTCTAGTACTACTTCTTGAACCAGGGAATACAATAAAATAGCTATTTGGGAAGGGTTCTATTTTTAATGAAGGTAAAAGGGAGGCATCGAAATTAATGCTGGATATACTTAAAGATTTTTCGCAAAACCATTCAGTAAACGCTTTATTTTTCTTAAACTCAAAACTAGTCTTGTTTTTTATATCGAATAAGTGATGATATAGTTGGTTGTCGAAGTTTTGTTCATAGGATAAGTAATTTTCATTATTTCTAACAAATCCAAAATTGGCACTAGTATTAGCAGCTTTTACAATACTATCATCAACTCTTTTTGCTCTAGAGTAGGTCGGATTAATTATAATAGTATAATTTTCTTTTGCAATATTGTTTAAAAAAATATAACGATAAATCATATTTTTTTTAAACTTGGTTTTATCTAGCCAGTATGTTTTTTGAAAAATTCCTTTGAATTCTAAATCAAATAAAGAATGCCATGATTGATTACCTACAAAATGTATTTCATAATGCTCAAGCTTTTTAGATTGTAAAATAGGAGTAATGAATTTTCTCCATAAAATATAATCACCAATTTCATCAACCCTAAGAATTAAAGCTTTGTTCTTACGTAAATCATTTGCCTTGCCAAAATAGGTAAGGAATCCAATAATGTCGTATATCAAACCTTTAAAGCTGTTTAAATTCATTAATTGTCTTTGATTCAAAGTTAATTTATTTTTTAAGTATTTAGTTATTTCTTACAATATATGGAATAAAATATTATCAATTTTTATGATTTGTGGGTTTGAAATTTTATATTTGTAATCTATGAGTAAAGCTTGTAAAATTTGCGGGAATCAATTGAATAATACACCTCATGTTGTAAGTGAAATGATGATAGGGATGCGGGAAGAATTTCATTATTTTCAATGTGGTAATTGTGAGTGTCTTCAAATTGAAGACGTTCCTTCTGACATGAATAAATTTTATCCTTCAAATTACTATTCTTTTAATCAGAAATTGTTGCAAAAAAACACTAGGTTAAAAAAATGGATTGCTTACAAAAGATCAAATTATGCATTATTTAGAAAAGGAATTTTTGGGGTGTTTTTGAATAAGATACATCCTAATCCAATATTTGATTTAATTTCAACGACAAATATTACTAAAGAGTCAAAAGTATTAGATGTAGGTTGCGGAAGTGGAAATATACTATATTCAATGATGCATTCTGGAATGAGAAATCTTAAAGGAATTGATCCTTATCTTAAGGAAGATATTTTATATGAAAATGGATTGTTAATTGAGAAAAAAGCATTGCAAGATGAAACAGATGGATGGGATTTAATTATGTTACATCATGTGTTAGAACATATGGATCATCAAAAAGATGTTTTAAAATCAATTTATTTAAAACTTTCAGATACCGGAACTTGTATGATAAGAATACCAACAGTATCTTCTTATGCTTGGGAAAAATATAAAACTAACTGGGTATCATTAGATGCTCCAAGACATTTCTATTTACACTCTATGAAAAGTTTTCGATTATTAGTGGAGGAGCAAGGCTTTTGCATCGATAAAATTATTCATGATTCAACCTCTTTTCAATTTTGGGCAAGTGAACAATATATTAATAATATACCATTAATGGATGAAAGATCTTTTTCTGAGCACCCTGAAAATGCATTTATAAAATCAAAAGATGTGGAAATGTATGAAAGGGCAGCAAAAAAATTGAATTTTGAAAATAAAGGAGATCAATTCGTCGCTTTTTTAAAGAAGAAAATATGAGTGTATTAGTGTCCATTGCAATGCCTATTTATAATAGGCCAATTGAGATGATTAAAGCGTTAGATTCCATCTTGAGTCAAAGTTATTCGAATTTCGAATTAATCATTTCAAATGATAATTCTCCCAATCCTGAAATTGACAATATTGTAAGAAAATATGAGGAGCTTGATAGTAGAATAAAATATTATAAACAAAATACTAGCTTAAGAACAGTTGAAAATTATCAATTTGTTCTAAAAAAAGCTTCCGGAAAATATTTTATGTGGCTTGCGGATGACGACTGGTTGGATCTATATTTTGTAGAAAATTGTTTTAATTTTTTAGAAGATAATTCAGATTACTCTGTATGCGTCGGTAATTGTATTTATCAAGATAATGGGGTGGTTATTAGTACAAATACTAGCAGAAGTTGTATCAGTGATAGTAAGTGGGTAAGAACAATTAGTTATTACCATCATGTTTCTTTAAATGGCTATATGTATGGGCTCATTAGAAAAAGTTGCCTTGATCAAATTGAATTTGAAAATGAAATAGGTTTTGACTGGGAGATTGTAGGTAGTTTATTTTATCAAGGGAAAATTAAGGTATTAAATACAACCGCTCATTATATTACAAAAGGGGGTGTTTCTAATGATATAAGTTCGTTAATAAATCAATTCAAAAAAAATAATCTTATTTCAAGAAATTTTATTGGTTTAGGAAGTAGTATTAATTGTTCATTTTACATCTTCAAGTCAAAAGTCTATAAAGTTAATTTAATTGCTAAAATCATACTTTTTTTGTTGGTCTTTATCATTTCATATATCAATTTAATTGGATGGGATTTACTTAACCTAAAAAGAAAGGCGGTTAAATTATTAAAGATTAATAAAAATGGTGTTATTTTTAAAGTTGATAAAATAGACTAAATGAAAGAAATAGAAGAAATTATTTGTTGTCCAATAACTAATGATTATGATTACCACACCTATTTTGATCTAGGTGATTTCCCGCTAGTTAATAATCTTTCCATGACTAAAGCTGAATCTTTAAATTGCCAAAGATTTCCATTGAAAGTTAATTTTTATTCAAAATCTAATCTTTCAGCTTTAAGCCATTCCGTAAGTAGTGAGCTACTATTCAGTAATTACTTATTTAAATCCGAAGTTAATATTCCTTATTTAGATCATTGCAATAAACTTTTTTTCTATATAACTGGCTTAATTAAATTAAGTGAAAATGATTTAATTGTTGATATTGGCGGAAATGATGGAACATTATTATCGGAATTCAAGTCCGTTTCAAATTTTAAGTTAGATTATTTAAATATTGACCCCTCTAAAAATTTAGCTCAAATTTCAATTGCAAAAGGGATACCAGTACTCAATGAATTTTTTTCATTAGAAACGTCTAATTTAGTTAATAAAAAAGCAAAGGTTATTACTTCTACAAATGTTTTTCAACATTTAAAAGATACAAATTCCTTTGCACAAGGAGTTTATAATTTATTAGATGATAAAGGTCTATGGATTTTAGAATTCCCTTATTGGATACATGATTTAGAAACAAATCAATTTGATCAAATATATCACGAACATGTTTACTATTATTCAATTATTCCTTTGAAATTAATGATGGAAAAACATGGTTTTAAAATAATAAGAGTTGAAAAACAAAAAATTCATGGGGGGACTTTAAGATTAGTTATGTCGAAAGATAATTCATTTTATGAGCCAGATTTATCTATTGATGATTTTATTCAATCCGAGAAATTTTATGATCTCGAATATTATAAAAATTGGGGTGCCCAAGTTTATGTTCACTTAGATAAATGTAAAAAAATAATTTTAGATTTAAAAGCCGATAATAAAAAAATCGTTGCATTTGGTGCAGCCGCAAAGGGGTGTATCTTTCTTAATGCTATTAATTTAACAGATCAGGAAATTGATTTTATTATTGATGATACAGATTTAAAACAAAATAAATATATGCCTGGGACTGGCTTGAAGATAGTTAGTAGAGAAGGTATTGACTTTGATAAAATTGATTATATTTTAATATTAGCACATAATTTTTCTGACTACATCATTGAGAGTTTTAAGGATACCTATAAAGGTAAATTCATTACCTTTTTGCCAGAAATTAAAATTTCTTAATCTTGACTATAATGATTACATTATAATCAATTTCGCAATTACTACTATATAGTATATCGTATGTAATATTTGTAATTTCATTTAATTTCTGAATCATAAAATTATAGCCCATTTCTTGATGTACATGATAGGGGTTGAGAAATTGACCGTTTTTATTGCAATATTTTTCATATTTCTGTTGGTCAGGAAAAACTAACACTAAATTACCGCCACTTTTTAAAATTCTTATAAATTTTTCTAGGCCGTTTTTTGTATCTACAAAGTCTTCAATTAAATGGCTTGTATAAACATAATCGTAAGTATTATCAGCCACTGGAATCTCGTTGTTAATGACGTCACAAGGAATATCCACTTTTGCTTTACCAACTTTTGTATATGGACTAGGGAAGTCGATACTATCGCAATTTTCTAGTTTTACTTTATCACCACCAAAGCCAATATCACAACCTTTGCCTATACAAAAAGGCAATACTATTTTTCTTACTTTGGATGTTTCTGATCGGTAAGTAAATTCAATCCCAAACCATTTGTTAAGTGTCCCTTTAATTTTTCTATTTACGAAAGATTCAAAATTCATTTGGTAATTATTTTCTATGTTATTTTATTAATATTCCATTATTCCTTATAAACCTAATAATCCTTTTAAAGCATCTATTCTAAATTGAATAATTGGGCCTGTTTTAGCTGGAGTTACTTGCAAGATATATTTTATTCCTAAAACTATTGCTGCACCTAACTTAAATATATATTCCAATATTTTGATTACGTAAGCTAATGGGGATATACTCCTTGTTCTTACTCTTTCACCTCGGCCTATACCGCTTGCTACTCGGTACATATATTCTGAAGTCAATTTTTTCACCTCCACTACATGGTGAATACAAATCTCTGGGTCGTAATAGATAGTATGACCTAGGGATAAAATCTTATAAAATAGATCCTTGCCCTCTCCGCCAATTCTTAAAGTACCCACCACTCCGGGTAAATTCACATTAAAGCCACCAATTTGATCATACACTGATTTTTTCACGATCATATTCGATTCAAGTGGGTACTTCCCATTTTCAAAAGCGCAGGCGATAGGAGCGTAGTTGAAATTACCTACAAGTGAGGAAACGTAGTAACTCATCCATTTTGGTTCTGCTGGAATATATTTCGGTATGATTCGTCCACCAAAACCCACTGCATCTGGTTTATTTTGGATATGCTTTAAAATATTTTCAACATAATTAGGGGTAGCGACTGCATCATCGTCCATAAAACAAACCCATTGCCCTTTGGCAATAGCAGCCCCCGAATTTCTGGCAAAAGAAGCTCCTTGTTTGGTTTCGTTGATGAAGATAAACTGGCCGTTCGTATTTGACTGCCTCCATTGTGTATATACTTCTTTGGTATTGTCTGTTGAATTATTATCTACAATAATTATTTCAAATTCATTAAGCCCAGCAGATTGATGATATAAACTTGTCAATGCATCACTGATATAGCTTGCTCTGTTGTAACTACATATAATAATTGATAATATCATTCAGTCGGATTAACTATTTAGAAAGTGAATTTTCTTTCTTGAATGATTTAATGATTATTCCGATAAGTAATCCCCACAAAAGGATGGAAGCAAAAGCCGATGCTCTTTGCGCCATAGTAATAGAGCTTGGTTTGAACTCAAAACGAATACTGTGTTTTCCGGCTGGTATCACTAATCCTCTTAAAACGTAATTTGTTTTAATAATAGGAGATTCAACCTCGTCAATATAGGCCTTCCAGCCTAGCTTATAATAGACCTCGCTAAATACTGCAAATTGCTTCTGGCTTGCATTGGAACTGTATGTAACAAGATCATTTTTGTTTTCAACTAAATTAATAGTAGCAGCGCTGTTATAAGTAATAGCACTTATTTCGTTTGGTTTGTCTTTTTCTTCGATGATGGCTGTATCCTTTGGATTGAAGTTACTTAAGCTGCTCATTACCTCAGCTGGCCCTTTTTTGTATTCTATTCCTTTAACAAACCAAACATTACCTAGGGCTTCTGGATTTGCAATGGTATCTGTGGCGATGTTTCCTGTGATTATATATTTTGTATTCATCATATTCACAACAGGCAAACAATTTGGAAATTTATACCATTGGTTCTCGATTAAATCTTGGTAGATACTTAGTTTGGCTGGATTATAGCCACCCACTGTTTTGTGGTGGTAGGCGACTAATGCACCACCATTGAAAGCGTTTTGTATACCGCCTCTCATATCTAATACACGGTAGTTGGATACATCTCTTTTTAAAGCGATGTCAATGGGAGATGCTACAAATGTGTTATCATTTTCAGCTGCTTCAACATAGTTCTCCGGCTTTAAATATTTTACATTTACTTGAAATAAATCAATCATGGTAATGATACCAATCGCTGCAATAAAAATCGTTTTATTGATGGTTTTTTTGAAGTACAAGAAAATGAATAAGAAAGCGAATACTATAAATATAAATGTCCTATATAAATCACCTTCTATAAATCCTTTTCTATCCTGTGCTAATGCATTGGTTAAATCACGTGCGGGCGCTTCAAATGCAGTTCTTTGATTTGCATCTGTGATTTGACTTATTTGCGTAAGTAATTCTTTATCATTGGTACTTTTAAAATCGCTATTGATATAAAATAAAATCACACAAGCCAATAATACGCCCAAAGCAATAAAACTAGGTTTGTATTTATTGAAAAAGTCCTTAAAATTTGACTGTTCGGTGATTCCTTGCAATCCATATAAAGACATAATGCCAATAAGTAAAGTTGGTACAACCATAATCATGCTTGGCGCTCGAAACTTATTATAAAAAGGCAAATGATCCACCATGAAAAAATTAAAACTCTCTAAGTAAGAACCTGCCGCAAGCATTAATGAAAAAATAATTGCAGGAATAATCCACCATTTATGTTCATTTGCTTTAAATGAAATCCCAATAAAGGCCAAAAAGCAAATTAAGATACCAACATATGGTGGTCCAGCGGTAAAACCAATACCTCCCCAATAATATTGAACAAATGATTGTAATTGTTGTGCCACCTGCGGTTGCATCTGTTGCAATACTTCAATCGCTTTTGAATTTTCAGTATCAATAGTATTTGGATCACTTCCGCCTCCATATATATTAGGAAACATCAATACCAAAGGCTCCGTTTTAAACATACTATAGGACAATGCATAGTCCTTGTTTAATCCCGCATTTGTTGTGTTGCTTCCTTTCGTTGTTAAAATACTACCACCGCGGATGGATTCTTTGCCGTATTCATAAGTGCTAATTAAAATTGGTGCATTAACAGCGAGCCCTAATAATCCGGCTGTTACTGCTACTACCATCGTTTTAAGTATATGTTTATAATCTTTATTGATGACCCATTTGAATATGTAATATAAGGTCATAAAAAAAACAATTATTAATCCATAATAAGTAATTTGTAAGTGGTTGGCTTGCACAAATAATTCCGTAGCAATTCCTGTCAGTAATCCTCCTATTAAATATTTCTTTTTGAAAATCAATAAGATGGATCCTATGAAAAATGGGAGGTAAGCAATTGCATGCATTTTTGTAATATGACCCACAATAATAATAATTGGGTTATAAGTGGCAAAGCTATATGCGAGTGCGCCAATGATTCCAATAATAGGGTTTATGCCTAATACAATCGCTAAAAAATAAAAACATAAGCATGCAAGAAAAAATAAATTAATAGGTTCTGCTAAATTTAAAGTTAAAATTCGATCTATTAATCCAATGGAATAAGTAAATCCAGGAACACCTGTAATCTGATAAGTAGGCATACCACCAAACATACTATTGGTCCATAATGGATTTTTACCATATTTTGCCCCATAGGTTAAAGCATCTTGTGCCATTCCTTTCCACTGACTTATATCGGATTGTTGTAATACCTTACCCTCTAAGGCAGGTTTGCAATAAATAATGGAGCAAAGTAAAAATATAGCCACAGCTATAAAATGAGTCAAATTAGCCTTAAAAAATGGTTTCATTATATTGTTTTCATTGTGTCAACAAACCTACAACTTAATTGGATATTGAAAAAATGAGGGGAACCCAAATTTTCATATCTTCCCATTCTAAATGACTGATCTGAAAATGAGCCGTTTTAAGCATATTGTAGCCTTTTTGTCCAAATTGGCCATCATATGTAATGCCTGTTTTATTTTTTCTCTAATGGTAATGTTGGTACCTAATATTAATTTTCCGGTTGCTTTTTCAAATTTCGTAGCTGTTTTAGGTTTGGAGATGGCCCCTGTGGTGAGTGTTTTTTTTGGAATAGCGCTATTATTTATGTGGTGTAAGAAAAAGGTTATTGAACTACCTAACTGGCAAACAATTATTAATCTTTTAATGTTATTGTTTCAGCTCGTTTATATCATTGTTTAATTATTCAATTCGTATACGTTATGATACATAGTATTTTAAAAGATAAATCAACAAAGTTATTTCTAGGGATATCTGCCTTTTTTGTGGCCAATGCTTTAATTGCGGAATGTATTGGGGGAAAGATATTTTCATTAGAAGGGGTGTTGGGTTTGTCGCCTGCAAATTTGACTTTGTTTGGTGAAAAGGGATTGTCGTTCAATTTAACTTGCGGAGTGTTGTTGTGGCCTTTGGAATTTGTTATTACAGATATTGTCAATGAATATTATGGGCCTAAAGCTGTAAAGCGTATTAGTATAACTGCGGTTTCCTTAATTCTTTATGCTTTTTTGATGTTTTATTTAGCCATGCATATTGCGCCTGCACAATTTTGGGTAGATTCTAAAACTGCAGATGGGATACCCAGTATGCAAGGTGCATTTGAAGCAATTTTCGGTCAAGGGATGTGGATTATTTTAGGAAGCTTGGTTGCTTTTTTAGTAAGTCAGTTTATTGATGTTTTTGTGTTTCATAAAATAAAAAAGATGACTGGCGAGAAAATGGGTTGGTTGCGTGCAACAGGCTCTACGGTGGTGTCTCAACTGGTGGATAGTTTCGTAGTATTAGTAATAGCTTTTAAAATAGGGAACAATTGGAGCTGGTCTTTTGTGCTTGCAGTTTGTGCAGTAAATTATATGTACAAATTTACCATGGCAATTATTTTAACACCCGTAATAGGAATCGTGGAAAATCGCATTGAAAAATACCTAGGGCATGAAACGGCTAAAAAAATGAAATTAGCTGCAATGGGTATTGAAAATGAAGTGTAAGTAACCTAAAGTGAAAACTTTTCTTTCAATAACTGAATGGCTACTTTGTCAATAGGCAAACTCATCGTTTCCGCATCCACATCTTCAAAGTTTACCCAACGAAATGATTCTGCTTCCCCTTTAACATCGTCCGCTGTTTGACCAGGTGTGAAGTCAAATTTTTTCGTGGAAGTTTTTATTCCGCTTGTATCATCACAATGCACATGATAATAAATAGAGATAATTTGATCTTTATTATTGAATGCTGAAATTTGAAAAAAATCGGTGGTATATAAATGTTCACCAACGGTTACTGTTAATCCAGTTTCCTCCATGAATTCTCTTGCGACACATTCGCGTGTACCTTCGCCAAATTCTAAACCGCCACCTGGTAGTTTGGTAAAATAATTTCCTCTGATAAACTCATCACTCACGAGTAATCTATTCGCTTTGTCTAGCAATACACCATATACTCTAACATTAAATAAGGGCATTGTTCTATTTTTAATTAAACTGTAATACTTCCATTAAATACAAAAGTGCCAGGCCCCATTAGCCAGATACTTTCAAATATTTGGTCGCCTTTATTATTAAAGCGAACTGCTAACTTTCCGCCCAAGGTTTCAATTTGGATGGTTTGCTCGCCTAATTTTTCAATACCTGAAATTAAGGCAGCAGCGGTGACACCAGTGCCACAACTTAATGTTTCATTTTCAACACCACGTTCGTAAGTGCGTACAAATATTTTATCATCTTGTTGTTGCACAAAGTTTACATTAATGCCTTCTGATTTGAACCGATCGTTATATCTTATCATTTGACCCAAGCCAAATACATCCACACTGTTAATGCTATCTACCATTTCAATATAATGCGGGGAGCCGGTATTCAAAACAAAAAATGGGGTATCGCCATCAATATTTTTTTCAACTGCGTTTACGTCACTCATTTTTAAATAAACCCATCCGTCTTCATTAATCGTAGACTCGTGTGGGCCATCAATTGCAATGAAATTAAATTGTTTTTTATTCAAGCCAATGTCATAGGCGAATTGCGTTAAACATCTGCCACCATTACCACACATGGATCCCTCTAATCCATTTGCATTATAATAAGTCATCTCAAAATCGTATCCTTCTTTATTGCCTAATAGCATAAGGCCATCTGCGCCAATGCCTTTTTTACGATCACAGATAAAAGCAATTTGTTCCTTGTTTATTGCAATATTATTTTGCCTGTTATCGATGATGACAAAATCATTGCCTGTTCCTTGGTATTTTGAAAAATTAATTTTCATTTTAAAATTCGGTTATTGAAATTTCTTTTAAATTTTTTCGATGATGGCTAATGATTTCTGAATCATATTATTTACAGCCTGACCCATATCCTTACTGTATTCTTTTTTAACGCGGTTGGCAACAATCACATTGATGCTTAAGCAATGATGCCCTAATATATTACACAAACCATAAATGGCACTTGTTTCCATTTCAAAATTTGCAATATGATGATTACCATATTTAAAACTCGTCATCTGGTCAACCAAATTAGGCATTGCCAAAGGCATTCTCAATATACGTCCTTGTGGTCCATAAAATCCTGGGCAAGTAACGGTGATGCCATGGTTATAACCTTGCGTAAAGTGTTTTATTAATCCGACACTTGCAGAAGCAATATAAGGAAACACTTTTTGTGAATTTATTTGCGTGTGTGATTCAAATGCCGATAAAATTGCTTTTTCTTCCTCGTTATTATGCAAATTATAAAAATGTAATAAGTTGTCAATGCCTAAGCCATGTGTTCCTGCGACCAATTGATCAACACCCACCTCTCCTTGTAATGATCCACAAGTCCCCATTCTAATAATTGCAACTGATTTTTTTTGTTCTTTAATAGTTCTGGTTTCAAAATCAATATTAACTAGTGCGTCCACCTCGTTTAATGCAATATCAATATTATCGGGTCCGATACCGGTAGATAAAACTGAAATTCGCTTATTACCCACATAACCTGTATGTGTAATAAACTCTCTATGAGCGCAAACATGCTCCACGCGATCAAAATATTTGCTCACTTCGGCTACTCGGTCGGGGTCACCCACGGTAATAATAGTGTCCGCAATTTGATCTGGCCTTACATTAAGGTGATAAATTGCCCCTCTTTCGTTAATAATCATTTCGGATGCGCCAATGGGTTGCATATTTCAATTTTATGACACAAATGTCGTTTAAATCGTATTAGTGGTAAAATTCTTTTATAATTAACTAGTTTGTGTTATTTTCGCTTCCTAGTAAGGTCCTGTGGCCGAGTGGTTAGGCAAAGCTCTGCAAAAGCTTCTACAGCGGTTCGAACCCGCTCGGGACCTCGATACAAAGCCTCCTCCGATAATCGGAGGAGGCTTTTTTCATTTGAAGCAGCGGAATAATCTTGCTTTCGAAAGTTGTGGGGATATTGTTCTTCCAATTTGTCCTTTCAAAGGCTTTATCTACTTTTACATTATGAAGCACTCTCAAACCATCGGTATACTACTTTGCTTAGCATTGATTTACACAACCACGCAACCATTTATCATCATTGAAAGTAGGAATTGGGTAATTACCGGTTGGAATCCTGTTGGAAGTTCCTTTGGTCAATCTGGAAAATTTTTATGCTTTTTTGCTGCCTTGGGTGCCTTGTTTTTTGCTTTACCTTTTATATGGGCAAAAAGATTCAATATGGTTTTTGGAGCATTCTTGTTTGCCTGGTCATTCCGTAATTACTTAATATTAGCTACCTGTCAAATGGGGGAGTGTCCACAAAAGCAATGGGCATTGTATGCATGTATTATTTTATCAGGTCTAATTTTGTTAATGACATTTTTACCCAAAATAAAAGTCAGCTAATTTTATAAAAAGCGGACTCAAATTACACGGATAATTTCTTTAAAGCGGCATCAATCATTTTTACTGATTCCAAAATTTGAACTTCATTAATAATTAACGGCGGAGCGAATCTTATTTTATCGCCATGCGTTGGTTTGGCTAAAAGCCCTTGGTCGCGTAGATGCAAACAAAGTTCCCAGGACACTTCTGGATCTTTATGATTAATCACAATTGCATTTAACAAACCACGACCCCGTATTTGTTTTATTAATGGAGAATTTAACTTTGCTAATTCACTTCGTAATAATTTCCCCATGGCTTCTGCATTTTCCGCCATTTTTTCTGATTTTAATACTTCCAACGAAGTCATAGCAACAGCGCAAGCCAAAGGATTGCCTCCATAAGTGGATCCATGTTCACCTGGTTTAATTTGCAACATAATTTCATTATCGGCCAATACTGCTGAAATAGGAAGTGTCCCTCCACTCAATGCTTTACCTAATATTAAAATATCTGGTCGAACATTTTCATGATCACATGCTAACATTTTTCCAGTGCGCGCTAAACCAGTTTGTATTTCATCTGCAATGAATAATACATTGTAATGCGTGCATAAGTCACGCACTCCTTTTAAATAACCATCTGTGGGGATTACAACACCAGCTTCGCCTTGAATGGGTTCAACCATAAATGCAGCAACCGTATTATCTTGAAATGCTTTTTCGAGCGCGATTAAATCATTATAAGGGACTAAACCAAAGCCGGGCATATAAGGACCGAATCCTTGATAGCTGCTGGGGTCAGTTGAAGATGAAATCGCAGCCAATGTGCGCCCCCAAAAATTCCCTTCCCCAAAAACAACTTTTGCTTGATTCTCTGGAATGCCTTTAACATTATAGCCCCATCGTCTTGCTAATTTAATTGCAGTTTCACCGCCTTCTACACCAGTATTCATTGGCAATACTTTATCATAACCAAAATAAGATGTGATATACTTTTCATATTCGCCTAATAAATTATTATGAAAAGCACGTGAGGTTAATGTCAACTTGCTTGCTTGTTCTTGCAAAGTTTTAATAATTGCCGGGTGACAATGACCTTGATTTACTGCTGAGTAGCCACTTAAGAAATCATAATATTTTTTTCCATCCACATCATATAAAAATACACCTTCCCCTTTTTCGATAACAACGGGAATGGGGTGGTAGTTATGTGCACCAAACTGATCTTCAAGTTCTAAATATTTTAAAGCAGCATCACTTAATGCATTATAGTAATTCATAATGAAACGATTAAAAGTAAACAAAGAAAAAAGGCATATCCAAAATAGGAACTTGGATGTTTGAACAAAAAAAATAGGGGAGGTTAAACTAACCCCATGGGATGATTTAGAAAATCTAAATTAGCAAATAAAAAAAGGCCTTTGTTCATATATGCAATTTACTTTTTTTAGCGCAAATTCCAAAGATTTGGTGGTACATTCGCTAAAACATTTCCCATTGCAACCAACTGTTTCAATCGTTATTTTAAATTTTAATGGTGTAAAATACCTAAAGAAGTTTTTACCGTCGGTAATGGCTACTCAGTATGACGCATTTGAAATTATTGTTGCTGATAATGGGTCCACAGATAATTCATTGAAAGTATTAGCAGAACAGTTTCCTTCAGTTAAAGTAATTATGAATAATAAAAACGAAGGGTTTGCTGGTGGATATAATTGGGCATTGAAGCAAGTAATCAGTGACTATTATGTACTTCTAAATTCAGATGTTCAAGTAGAACCCAATTGGATACAACCCATGGTTGATTTATTGCAAGCTAATCCAAACATCGGGGCTTGTCAACCCAAAATTTTAGCAAAAGATAATCCAACCACATTTGAATATGCGGGTGCTGCTGGCGGATGGATTGATATATTAGGATATCCATTTTCAAGAGGTCGCGTTTTTGATATATGTGAAACAGATCAACAGCAATATGATTCCGTTGCACCCATCTTTTGGGCAACTGGCGCATGTATGATGATCAGATCTTCCTTATTCCATAAATTAAAAGGGTTTGATGCACACTTTTTTGCACATCAGGAGGAAATTGACCTTTGTTGGCGAATGCAGTTGTATGGCCATCAATTATTTGCTTGCCCGAGTTCAGTAGTTTATCATGTGGGTGGAGGTACCTTACCTAAAGGAGGAAGAAAGGTATTTTTGAATTTTAGGAATAATTTGATCATGCTCGCTAAAAATTTGCCTTTAAGTGAATTAGCATGGAAAATGCCAATCAGACTTGTGTTGGATGCTATATCGGCATATAAAGGGCTGTTAAGCGGAGATTTGTCCTTTTTTATGGCGATCGGTAAGGCCCATTTCTCCTTCTTCGGTTATTTGATGTCAGGGAAGATAAAAAGGACTGAAAATACAAAACCAATGAAATCGCTTCAGGGTGTATATGGGGGATCCGTGGTTTGGCAGTACTTTGTAAAAAATAAGCATCATTTTGACAAAATTGTAACGAAACCCGTTCATTATTAAGAACTTGTTGTTATTTTTGCGTCCGTAATTAATCAATATGTCACAAGATTTACAAGAAACATCAACACAAAAAGATATCGCCACTAATTGGGTGACTTCTTCTAGATTTATTTTTTATGTATCAGTTTTTGCTTTGTTAGCATTGGTATTAGGCAATTGTACCAAATTATTCACGAGTGGGTTTAAGAAAACGACACCAGAAGTGAATACAAGCTCTCAATACAAGCCTGAGTATAAGTAGTAAAAAAAATTTGTTTTAGAGCGCTGAATCCTTATTTTTGCACTCCTAAAAATAGTTCTTACACAAGCGAAAGTAGCTCATTTGGTAGAGCACGACCTTGCCAAGGTCGGGGTGGCCGGTTCGAGCCCGGTCTTTCGCTCCA
>Ga0209107_10000555_pt1 | contig 21529 bp, 34 predicted proteins | sample LakErihyJuly2011_2_FD_187460 | JGI IMG/M metagenome (GOLD analysis project Ga0209107, IMG submission 187460) | Freshwater microbial communities from dead zone in Lake Erie, Canada - CCB hypolimnion July 2011 (SPAdes) (version 2) | ecosystem: Environmental > Aquatic > Freshwater > Lentic >...
CCGGAATATACACCGGATGCGGATATCTTGTCAAACTTTATCTGCAAATGTTCTTCTGATAAGTGTTTTCAGAATGTCAAGATCATCCTTCAAACGTACATTTTCGATTTGCAGTTCTACCCATTTTGCCTGCCAGTCAGTAGTTCCTGACTGTACTTCAGGTGTTGATTTTTGCAATCTATCTTGATACCTCCAATAAACCGTATGGCAAGTATTTTGATTCTGGCCAAGCATTTCTGCACATTGTTTAGCCGTGTATCCTTGTTCACGTAAGTTTATGATTGATTGTCTTTCTTTCTCTGATAGCTGCTTTGATCCCATTACTTATCTCCTAAACTGTTTTTATGGTGACCGATTCTGAAGCCGGGATTAGGTCAAGCCCTGGCGCGTGGTCAAGGGCAAAGTCGCTGAGCTTGCTAACCAGCACGGTGTGCTTTGTCTTGATCGCTTCCGGGTTGTGATGCATCAGCCATGCAACGGCTTCATCTTCCTCAACCACCTTGACCCGCTCGGCAACGGATCTAAACGAAACCGTGCCGTAGGGGCAAGTCCATGTTTTGACCTTCAATGTTCCGTCAGTCTTGCGCGGTAGTTGGCTCATTGCGTAGTCTTGCAGCTGGGCGTTGTACCGTGCTTCCAACCAGTCAAGCCGGGCCTGATGCTTGCCGATCATCTTGCGCGTGTTCTCGATGATTGCATCCATCTTGGCTTTCTCAGCCTGTAGGGTTGCCTCGATGTCCATCCGCTTACGCATCACCAGGAGCGCCAAGTCTTCCGGTGTCTCGTCACCCTTTATCCAGCCGGACGCAGGGCCGGCATACTCGCCGGTCTCCTCGTCGTACATCTCGCCATCGATTACATCAAATCCCATTATCTATTTCCTCCAAGCGGTCTAGCCTTCAGCGGGGCATCTATTACAATGTTGCCCTGTGGGCCTCTACGGTAGTCATCACGGGGCGCTACCGCGCCGTTTGCATCGTCGTCTTCATCGGCACTTATTGCCAGTAGAGCGGAGACGCTATACCGGCGGCCATAAGTAAGAGCTGAGCCGAGACCGTGAGCGTCTGGTTTGGTTACTGGGATGGTTGCCGTGGTGCTGATCCACTCACCGGATGCATGGATGATGCGGCTCTCTACAGTAATCGCTGTGACCTTACCCTCCGTGACATGAGTTTCCGTGGTGCCTTGGGTTAGCATCAGGTCGTTTGCCGTAAGGATAGGGCGCAGAGCGTCAAGGATGCTGTCGAGGGTGACGTACTTGGACTTGAAGGCAGGGTTAGTACCTTCCTTGCTGATGCCCTGCATACGGCTTTGTGCCTTGATAAGTGAAGGGGCTATTGCCCCTATATTTTCGCTACTAGTCAAATCTCTTCTCCCATTGAAACATTGAGTCGGTCAATGCGTTTGATTACTTCTGCCCGGTCGTTTAGATCAACGCCGTAGTCATCTACAAAGTGCTTTGCAAGCTCGCTGTCGCGGTTGCTCATGATGTAGTCTGCGGTCTCTTCATGCTTCATTGCAAAGACCGAACCGCACTTGTAGCCGTGGCCACCATCAGAGTAATACTCAACCTCATCGAGTAGGTCTCTAGGTATGTAGACCTCTAGCCAGTCATCTGCATATACTGCCATCTATTCGTTGTCCTCTACTGTGTTATATGGAAGCTCATAAGATGTAAGGTGCTGGCCAGATGCAACGTAGCCTTCCCAGTCAGACTTTGCAATGCATTCCCCTCGGTTGTTGAAAAGTGTAACCACGTCACCGGATGCCTCAAGATTGCTGTTCAGCTTCATTGTTTCTATGAGTGGTGGGCAGCCTATAAAGTTACGCTGTCCAACTACCTTGTAGATTCCGGTGTAGGTCTTTACATAATCACCACGGAAGATGCGAATACATGATTCGTCTTTCAGGTGGTTCGTTTTGTAAGTTACTTGATTCATTGTCTTATCTCCCGTACCGCTTGGTACATCAACAATATACACCGGCAATATATATAACGCAAGGGGTTGACAGGCTAATATATATATATATGGTATATAGATTACATGATTAGAGGATTGACACAAAACGAGTTATCTCGGCGCACTGGTTTCAAGCAGCCACGTATCAGTGACTATATGACCGGCAAGAAAGCGCCCAACGATGACAGCCTGATTGTTCTAGCTGAAGCGATGGACATGGATCCGGCGGAACTGAGCAAGCAGCTGTTGATGCGTAGAACGCTACGCAAGGGTAAAGCACCGGAAGCACCAGAGCAACCGGGCGAATAAGGTAGATAGGGAGATAAGACGATGCAACGATGCAACGACTGTGCGGACAAAGTAGTAGATATGGATTCATTGTGTACGGCTTGCCGGATGGCAGAGTGGCGGCACTTCCAGGATGAAGAAGCGGCAAAGCGCCTGAAGCGTGAAGCCTTGGAGCAACACCGCGATGCTTACCTTGGTAGAAAGAAAGCCATGCGGGATGCTATCCGGGCGGGTGTGATCTGTGCGGTAACCGTCCTGCTACTGCTGGCTATGGTTGCCGCAGCTAAGGACGCGTTGCAGTATGAGTGGGAACGCAAGCCGGAGTTACTTAGGGCGCAGGGGGTTAGATGAGTACGTGGATGAAGCCTGGAGTAGTAGTGCAGTGCTGGGATGACTTCTACAATCACAAGCACGGCCCCCTTGGAATCATCGTAGATATTGATGGGCCTTGTACCTGTACTCACGTTGTAGCGCAGATCAATCAGCTAGGAGCAAAGCCATTGCCAGAGCATTACCACCTTGAATGCCAACCAGTCAGGGGCAAACATACGCAGGATACGCGATTTTGGCATTCGTATATGTTGGCCGATGGTAAATGCATTGATGGACGTTTTTATCTAGAGAAAATCGAAGACATAACCTCAACTGTTTCCATTTTGGAAACTGTTGAAGTGCAGCTACAAATGGACTTTAGTTGATACCAAGTAGATCAATCGTTCGTCAGACGCTCCGGGCTTTATCCAAGGCACCGGAGCGTTTGTTGTCTCATGAGGAGATGGTCTTACTACACCAAGCATGGGCGGCAGACATCATGCCTAAAGAGTGCATGGCGGAAATGGTTCACCGGAACACCGGCCTCTGTAAAGAGATGGCCAAGCAGATACACAAGCAGGATGACTTTGAAGATGCCGTGGCGTTCTGCCTTCAGGGCTTGATTATCGCCATCCAACGGTGGGATTCTAGCCGGGGGCTACGGTTCAGCACTTTCGCGATGAAGTGGATAATCCAGAAGTACAGGCGCTATCAGTCAACCCAAAGCAAGACAATCAGGGTATCCGAGCACACCATCTACAAGTGGTTGCGTATCCGCAAGGCACACGATCAGCACCTCCACCAGCACGGCACGGCTCCAACCGATGAGCAGCTTTCCGGGTACACCGGGCTATCGGTTACGATGATACGCATAGCCAGGGACTCCCAACAAGTACAACCGGTTAGTATCAATGTACCGGTGTCTGGCACGGATGGGTTAGTCTATGAAGATTGCAGGGTGCTAGGAGCCTCCACAAGCCCCGAAGAGGCGTTTATCGCTGAATCATGGGCAGATAGGCTGGGTGATGCTTTGCTGAGTCTAGATGACGATTCAAGATATTTGCTGGTGAGGCGCTTTGGTTTGGATGGATCTAAGCCGGAGACCCTGCGGACGATAGCAAGCAGGTACAAGACTCCGGTTACTGTCATCGAGGCGCAGATAGAAACAGCCTTGGCAAGCATCCGGGGGCGCTATGAAGTGGAAGACCTGACTTGAAACACCTTGAAGATAAAGAGCAGATAGCCTTGATTACTTGGGTACGCCTGATGGCTACAAAGCATCCTGAGCTTGCCACCATCTACCATTGCCCTAACGGTGGGCACCGCGACATCAGGACAGCTGCAAAGTTCAAAGCCATGGGCGTTCTTGCCGGTGTCTGGGATATCTTTCTCCCTTGCCCAGCACCGGGGCTGTACGTTGAGATGAAGGCTGGTAAAGGTCGGCTAACACCGGGGCAGGTTTCCTTCCGTGATGCGCTTCAGCCGCACGGCTACACCTTCATTGTTGCCTACTCTTGGCATGATGCCGCCAAGGCGATAGCGGATCATGTCGGGTTTGCTTTTGATGTATAATGTACGTGAACCTGTCCTTCTGGTTATGGACCTAGTCCACCCTCCGGCTGATCCCCGGAGGGTTTCCAGATGCAGGTATCTCGAAGGACAACAGGTTACATCATGGCAATACCAGCCACTGATGCCGTTCAGGCTATCGCCTTTTTACGGCATCTATTCAAACCATACACAGATGGATTCATCGAAATCCGTCCGCTATCCAAGCACAAACCCCACGCTAACCGAACCACTTACCGCATCCCTGAATGCTTGAAGGGTGAAGCCGGGCAAGCACTTAGCCAGCACATCATCTCCCTTGCAATGCGTGGCTACGATGTCTACGTTGGAGTGTGTCCCCGTGCCGCGCCTGAAGGCCCAGGGCGTAAGCTCGGCAAGGAATCTATAGAGCAGGTCGGCACCGTCTGGATAGATCTAGACAACAAGGTACCGGGTGCCAGTAGTCAACTATTACTTGACAACTGCGACTTGGTCGTATCAAGCGGTAACGGTTGGCACGGATACAAGATGCTGTCCAGCCCTAAACTTTGCAAGTCAGTCAAGGAGCGCACCATCCTAGAGAACCGCATCCGTGACTTTGCAGACAAGATACTACCCGGCACCGATAACGTTGCTAACGTTGACCGCATACTGCGCGTACCCGGCACCATCAACTGGAAAGACCCGGACAACCCTAAGCCCGTAAAGCTCTTGAAGGGCGGCGGCATGAAGCCAACGTACAAGGAATCCTTGGTGGTTGCGGAGTTTGGCGATGCACGGCTTGATGCCTTGCTGGCATCCGCCAAGGCTGGCGAGCTGGGACACGCAAGCCCGATGATACGCCACGCATCCGGACGCTACACCGGTTGCCTTGATACCTTTTTCCTAGAGTTAGAACAGGCTTGCGTAAAAAGCAAAACTGACGCACGATGGTCATTCCTGTTAGACATTGTCCGCGCAGACCTGCCGGAGATTATGGAGTACTACTTTGGCAGATGAATGGTTCGATGAGTTAGACGCTACTCCGAAGCGTAAACCACGGGCTGAGCGCCAACCGGGTGAGCATTCAGGTGATGGCACGATGGCGAAACTCTACACGCGGCACCCTGAAGGGGGCGGCCCTTACGGTGGGCGTGATAACGCTTTGACGGCTTATATCGGATACCTCCGCTCTACCGGCATCGATTACGATTCAGCGTACCCGGCGGCGGTTGCTTGGAATCTTCAGTGGTGTGATCCGCCGATGGATGAGCCAGACGTAGCCTTCAAAGCCGGACGGGCTTGGTCTGATTGGCCAGAGTCCGATCGTGAACCGCTAACCCCGGCAATGCTCCGGGAGCAGCTCGCCGCAAAGATTCCACCTAAGCGCAAACTAGAGTTTATGAACTGGCAACAGTTTTGCGATGCTGCCGCACTTGCTGACGATGCCCAATGGTTGGTTGAGAATCTTATAACCCGTGGCGGTATGCACTTCATCACGGCACCGCCTGGAGGGGGTAAATCTTGGATTGCTGTAGACCTCGTGCGGGCTTGCTCTGATGGTTCACTGTGGATGGGGAGCCTACCAGCGACAAAGTGCAAGGTTTTATACATCAATGAGGAAATGGGTATCGGGCGCTTTTGGCAACGATTCTTTCAGCTCTGTGCTAACGGTGCCGAGAATGTCCACATCATGCAAAAGCAAATGGTGAAACTCGACAACCCGGAACACTTAGCCGACATAGTCGCATACATAAAAGAGCATGAAATATCTATCGTTGTGCTTGATACCTTTGTGCGCGTCCATGGTTACGATGAAAACAGCAACACCGATATGGCAAAGCTCTACGATCAGATGAAAGGCATCAATGAATCAGGCGCGGCAATAGTTGCCCTACACCATCATAAGAAGGGCATACACGCCGGGCCTGTGGCTCATGAGGCTATGCGCGGTGCGGGGGAGATTGCGGCACAGGCTGACCTTGTGGCCACGGTTGAAAACAAAGACGGCATCTACACCATGAAGACAACCAAGCAGCGCCACATTGGCGAAGAAGACTTTGTGGAAGTGTCATATAAGATTGTTACCCGTGAAGATGGCTCTATCGTTTTACAGCCTTGTGTCGGTGGTGCTGAAGCAGAGCGGGAACAACAGTACATCGAGCGTGTTTTGAACGCGCTAGATCAGAATGACAAGATGTCTGGCAATGCCTTAGCTGCGGTGATTGGCAACAATAAACAGGTGGCTTTGAAGTTCCTGGACTCGATGCGGGATATGGGTTTGATACGAAAGATTGACCCGGATTATGCTCGTAGTCCTTGGGTAAAAGTGGGCTAAATCTATCGGTACAAAAAACGGTACGCTTAAGAGTTGTACTCTTGTACCGATAGGATAAATCCCCCTTTGAAAACCCCCTATGGGCAATCAGTACCGCCCGCTTAGGCGGGCATACTGATGCCCATTACAAGGAGTGGGTCGCAACTTTGTACCGATGAAAATAAGTGTTTGACAATATCCACTGAATGGGTATATAGTTTGTGTGTTGGTGATGGATGTGAAAATGCTCGCAAGGGCGGCCCCGGTGGCTCAGGTAAAGCCTTTCCATCACCGACATATCAAAGAGCCAGTGGCTCAAGGAGTTTGATAATGGGATTCTTTGCACAGCACACGACCTTCAACGAGGGAAGTGGCAAAAAGTTTAGTACAGCTGAGGCAGGCATCTACGCCTGTGCATTGGTAGACGTTGAAGCCGTACAAAGCAAATCGTTTGATGATCCAAACGTGTTGGAGCCTAACCTGAAGTGGGTATTTGAAACCACCGAAGTTGGCGATGATGATGGGCAACCCTTCCGGTTTGTTCAGTACACGAAAACCAGTTATGGCAACGACAAAGCCAAGCTCACATTACTGCTTGATGGCATGGTCGGGCGCATGACTCAGGACGCATACCGCAACCTTGACCTTCCGGCACTCAAAGCCAAGCCGTGGCAGGTAGTGGTCGGTACACGCCAGAAAATGAATGGCGAGCTTACCAACGTAGTCGAGACCGTGAAGCCGGTGAAGGTTGCACCACCAAAGCCCCTACGCAAAGCCGCAGTCGTGGCGGATGACATCGAAGACCCGTTCGGCGAAGACTAGTGCAACAGCACTACCGCACTACAAAGATTCAAGCCCTCAGCGTCATCGATGACTGGGGGTTGGACTTTGCAACAGGTAACGTGGTCAAGTACTTGCAACGTTGCCCACACAAGGGGACGGCTACCGCTGACAGCATCAAGGCGCTCTGGTACATGGCATATGCCGTTACCAAGGATGTAGCCTACGCTGATCGGATAGCCAGGGAAGCCGAGGAGATAAATAATGGAAGAAACAGTTAAGATATTTTCAAGTAAAGTGACCTGCCCCTGTGGTTGTGATAACGCTCACATTTGGAAGGGTGTAGTTATAGGGATACACGCTGAAATCTATTTCTCATTTGAATGCGGCCATAAGCGTAGAGATGTATTTCATTTTCATGAAGGTACGACCTATTGTGAAACGCAATATTTTTTCAAAGACAGGGATCATGATTTCAGAGTAGGCACTTTTGATTTTTGGGATCCAGAGGAATGGCAAAAGGCTTATGAAAAAGATCAAGCTCGAATACTAGCAAAAGTCGCAGCAGCAGAGGCAAAAGTAGTCGAGGCTAACGATGGCACTAGCATTTAGTTTAGAAGAAAAGAAAGAGCGCATCCGGCAAGCGATGGAAGTCTACGCCACTACCGGTTCATGGTCTAACGCTGACAACATCGTTAGGCGGCAAAGCGTCGAGAAGTGGATACGCAATACCGAGCTGCTGGCATATGCCACAAGCCTTGGATACCAGCAAATGTGTACCGATGAGGTAGCCTCTTTCGCACCACCTACCGCGCACTACTCCCACCGTATGGTTTTCAGCGCGGCACTAATACACCTCAAAGAATCCCGCTATGTCGCTCGAGACGGAGCAAGAATCCATTACGGCATCAACCATGGCCAGCTCGTGATGTACAAGCTTGACGGGGCAGGTACACGGCATCATGCCGGGCCTGCTTACTTTCGGGGTGCAGACATACTCGCTAACGATTGGATGATAATAAGATGAGATTCGGAGAAGTGATTCAAGCCTTGATGGCTGGTGGTGGTAATGCCGTATGGCGCGGTGAGTGGGGAGGAGCCGTATTCCTGCGGTACTCCGAAGTGTGGAATATCTTTGAACTTCACGGGCCACAGAAACGGGTAACGCAACTCGAAGAGTTGAGTCTGTCCCCTGGTGACTTGTTTGCTACCGACTGGGCTATCGTTGTACTTGATCCACGAACCGGGGAGGTTGCTAAGTGATTGAGTTAAAAGTAACTAAAGAAACAATGGCTATGTGTGCAAGGCAGTTGTCATGGATGCAACGCGAATTGGTGCATTTGGAAAACAAAAAGCCTAAAGATTATCAAGGTGTAGCGTTCTTAGATAAAACGCTAATACTTGAGCGTGTTGATGATGATAACTGGAAGCTCATTTATAAGTCTGGGCAAAATCACGAAATCATGTGTGAAACGGTTTTTGATTTCAAGGCCAACCTTTGGGATAACTTTGACATCAAGGCTGAAGAAAAACTTACCGTTGCATCATGGGATTTGTACTACAGGCTTCTAGAACTAGAAGAAGCGGATGTGACGGAATGATACCTTTTGCTTTTGGTGCTTTGGTGGGGGCTGGTTGCGTGGTGGTATGGTCGGAGATGTATACACGCTGGCTGTATAAAGATGTGAAGCGTAGAGCCAAGCGGCAGGGCATCACCGACCAGCAAATGAAAGATGCCCTCATATGGGCAACGACCGAAGAAATCGAGGAGAGCCTACATGGCAGCACAACCCGGAGCAGGTAGACCAACCAAGTACAGCCCAGTGGTTGTACAGCGGATTACAGACGCTCTGCGAGGTGGTAACACCCGCAGGGCTTCTTGTGCTGCCGCTGGTATAAGTCAGGAAACACTGGCTAGATGGTTAGCCGAAAATGTTGATTTTAGGGATGCTATAGAAAAGGCCGAAGGCGAGGCAGAGCTACGCAACCTTGCAGTCATCCAAGATGCAACCCGTACGACATGGCAAGCGGCGGCGTGGTGGCTGGAGCGCAAGCACAAAGCCGACTGGTCTAGCCGGGTAGAGCAGACCGGCGCTGACGGTAGCCCGGTAAAGGTGATCGTGGAGTACGCAGACAAACCATAATGCCTGACATACGATTGGTTCTCCCTCGACCTCATGAAGCACAGCAGGTGATAATGGCACAGGCAAGGCGCTATAACGTCCTTGCCTGTGGCTGAGTAGGTCGAAGATTCGGTAAGACCACGCTGGGCGGTAACTTGCTCAGTGACCCGGTGCTGATTGACGGGCTACCTTGTGCCTGGTTTGCACCTACCTACAGACTCCTAGAAGAGGCATACGCCGATCATAAGAGAATCTATGCTCCTGTTATCCGCCGAGCCGTACAAAGCCCAGCCCCGCGCATCGAGCTTATAACCGGGGCAGCAATCGATTACTGGACTTTGGATGACCCGTCTACCGTAGCCCGTGGTCGTAAGTACAAGCGGGTCATCATCGATGAGGCAGCGATGGCACGGCATCTAGAGCAAGCCTGGACGGAAGCAATCCGCCCAACGCTAACCGATTACAAGGGGGATGCGTTCTTTCTGTCAACGCCCAAGGGTAGCAACTACTTTAGGACGCTCTACAATCAGGCCGCTACTGATGCCGACTGGATGAGCTGGCAGATGCCAACCACGGCTAACCCCTGGATTGATCCGGAGGAAGTAGGCAAGGCGGGAGAATCACTGCCGAGCATTGCTTTCCGGCAGGAGTATTTAGCGGAGTTTGTCGATGCTGCGGGAGCGCGTATCAAGCGGGAGTGGCTACGGTACGGCGATTGCCCTGAAGGGTTGCCTACCTACATCGGCGTTGACCTTGCTATATCAACCAAGAGCGAAGCAGACTACACCGGCGTGGCGGTTGTATCCCGTGGCGACGATGGCACGATATACGTTAGAGACATCAACCGTACCCGCTCAGACTTTGCAGCTGTCCTGCGCTTCATCGAGGCTATGGCCGATAAGTGGAAACCATCTATGATCGGCATCGAGCAGGTGCAGTACCAAGCCGCTGTTGTGCAGGAACTTCTACGGCGCACCAAGTTGCCCATTAGGGGCATCCGCCCAGACCGTGACAAAGTGACCCGCTTTGCGCCTCTGGAAGCCCGCTACGAGCAATCACAGGTTATGCATTGCCAAGGCCTACCGGCATACTTTGAAGATGAGCTACTATCCTTTCCCGTTGGGCGGCATGATGACGTGGTTGATGCCCTGGCTTATGCTTGGCAGGTGTGCGGATCAAAGCGAAGTTGGGGAGCCGTCTAAAATATATACACCTATACCCTTGCAGTATATATACCTACAGTGTATATTATTGACATCAAGCAGGGAGATAGAACAATGGAAACACAAGGTACAGCGATGGTTATGGAGCAGTTGGAGATTGCACAGGCAGCCGGTAAGTCAATCGTTATGACAAAGCAGATTGCTGATGTTTATATTGCAGGAAGAATCTACACCTACAACGAGTTGATCAATGAGTCTATGTACTGGACTATCGTACTAAACACCCGCTGCACACTCAACAACAACAAGATTGTTACCCGCTCCTGCGAACTGTCCTTCATGGATGCAGAAGAGGCAAAGCAATACAAGGGTGGAACATACGAACTAAAGTAAACCACTGAAGCCTACAGGCCCCCGCAAGGGGGCTTTTTCTTTTTGTGGGATACTGAAGCCATGGGTATCTTTGACCGCTTCCTTGGGCGTAAAGCCGCAGCCAACCCGACACAGGCACTACCGCTGCCGTTGTCTCAGTCTAGAGACATCTACCTCACGGGGTACGGCTCTGGTCAGCTGCAGACATTGCTACGCCGGGCGCTCCCTGGAAGTACTAAGGACTGGGCTAGAGTTGCCGGTGACTTAGGGCTGAATGGGGTTGTCGCTAGTGCGATTGACTGGTACGTCAGGAACTACCCACAAGCCACACCACGGCTCTATCGACCGGTAGACAGCCAGCAGGCAGAACCGGTAGAAGACCACCCGGTATTGCAGCTCATGGCGCAACCGGATCCGATGATTATGGGGTCTTTATTCTGGGGCTGGTGCATCCAAGACTACAAACTATTCGGCAACACTTACCTGAGAAAGATACGCTCTTCCACCCGTGGCACGGTGACCGCTTTGCAGTTTCTACCGCAGGATATGGTTAGACCGGTAGGTAATGGGGTAAACCCGTTGACCCACTACATCTACACCACGGATGGCCGCTCCTTTGACATCCCGGTAAGTGACATCATCCATATTCGGTACGGTAGAGACCCAAGCGATATCCGGATAGGCCGTGCGCCGCTTACCGCCGTCCTGCGTGAGATTGCAACCGACAACACGGCCAGCACTACCGCATACGGGTTGCTTGCCAACGGTGCTATGCCTAGCCTCATTGTCGGGCCTGATGCCAAAGAGACCAGCGTTGATATGTCGATGGACGATGCCCGGCAGGTGAAGCGGCAACTTCACGAAGACCTAACCGGGGACGGCTCAGGCGGCATCGTGGTTATGACCGGTGCCTACAAGATGGATAGGGTTAGCCTTACGCCTTCCGAGCTTGCTTTGGATTCTGTGAGACGTGTACCAGAGGAGCGTATCTGTTCAGCCCTTGGCATCAACCCGATGGTTTTGGGCCTTGGTTCAGGCTTAGAGCGGTCTACCTACAGTAATTATGAGAGGGCGCAACAGGCCGCATGGGAAGACGGCATGGTGCCTTTGCTCCGTACCTTGGCGGATGCGATTACCGCTGATCTGCTGCCGGAATACCCGGAAACTCAGCAGGGTGATTACGTCATGTACGACCTTGAAACGGTCAGGGCGCTTGCTGATGACCTACAGGCTGAAGCGTTGCGGGCGGAGAAACTGTACAAGTCTGGCATCATTGATCGGGCTGAAGCCAAGCGCATAGCAGGCCTTGAAGCCGTGCCGGAAGATACCGGGGTATTGCATCCATCCGCGATCAGCGTACAGGCTGGCACGAGTGCATCGCTGGCAGAGACAACCAACGCGGCAGGTATCCTCATTCGTTCCGGTTACGATCCGGGTAGCGTTACGAGCTTCCTGAACCTGCCAGTCCAGCACACGGGAGCAGCACCGGTTACCCTGCGGGATGAAGCGGCCAAAGCCTACGACGGCAAGAGCCTTGACACCGACCACGTATGCACTCCGGGGGTAGTGTATAAGAGCCACCCTTTTTACGGGTACGAGCTGGAGATCAGCTCAAGCGAGTAGACACCGGGACGGGCAGGATTTATGCCGCATCCCAGAAGTACCGGAATGACCTGCTAGAGCGTGAAGGCGTGGCCATCAGCCGTATGCAACGCGCATACAAAGCCGCAACCAAGGCCAGTATCGATGAGCTTGAAGCGCTGGAGGGTAGGATAGCAGAGCGTGAAGCCAACGGTGAACCGCCATCCGAAACAATCCTTTTCATGCGTCAGCGGATCATAGATAACATTGAGCAGCTCGGAAAGAACCTGAAGAAGTTCAGCGTAGAAGGGGCAACGATAACCGCAGATGGACAGTTACAAAGTGCCATACTTGCTAATGATGCAACGCAAAGCCTTGTGGAAGCGGCAGCGGGTAAAAAGCCTGCCGGGGTTACCCTTGGTACTAGCTGGACAAGTCTACCAGACGAAGCCTTGCAGGCCTTTGTCGGGTTCGCAGGCGATGGTTCGCCTCTGGCTGTCCTATTCGATGCCATCCCCCAAGTAACCACGGATGCCATGCAGATGGCTTTGGTACAAGGCATCAGCCTTGGTGAAGGCCCACGCACGGTAGCACGGCGGGTACGCAAGGCGGCAGACATCGGTAGGCAACGAGCCGAGACGATAGCACGTACTGAGATGATACGTGCAAGCCGGGAAGCCCAGCGGCAACTATATACGGAGAATCCTTCCGTAACCGGCTTCCGCCGACAGGCTACGCAGGATGCTAGGGTATGCCTTGCTTGCTTGGCTTTGTCCGGTACTCTGCAAGCCACAGATACCATCATGCCAAGCCACCCAAACTGCCGGTGCGTGATGATACCGGAGACGCTCTCCTGGGCAGAGATAACCGGCGATTCATCCATACCGGATACCAGGCCAGAGCTTGCTACCCCTGAACGCATTCTGGCTGGATTAACTAGAGAAGAAAAGTTTGCCATCATGGGACGTAAAAGATACGAAATGTATCTTAACGGTATGAAACTAAACGAAATGGTTGAAGTTGTACCTAATCGTGATTGGGGGCCGACAACACGCATTAAACCATTACGTGATTTTGGAATTCCAACTAAACCATTTGTGCCTAAGCCAAAGCCGCCAGTATCACCTAAGCCTAAACCTATTGCACCTACTGCACAACCTAAACCAGTAGTAAAACCACAACCTGTTGTGCAACCAAAGCCTATAGAACCGCCTAAGCCGATAGAGCAACCTAAGCCTCTACCAGTAAAACCAGAACCAGTAGCACCAAAGCCTGTGGTTGAAAAACCTAAACCACAACCTAAGCCAACGGAAATAAAACCTGAGATTGTAAAGCCAACGCAACAAGTTCAAGTCGTTGAAGCAGTGCAACCTGTCACCAGAACAGCTGAAAGATTGCGAGATAAGTTACGCGATATTGATGCGACATCAAAACAAACTATCTCTGATCTTAGATCAAAACTTAAAGTCCTTGATGATCAATACCAATCGTTGCTAGATAATCAATTTCAAAATGTTTCAGAAGACACACCGGGAGAATTTAATATAGATGCATTCTTACGGATAGGAGCCTATGCTGAAAAACCAGAGACTATTGTACTAAGAAAACAAATTGAAGAACTCACAGAACAAATAAACGAACAGATATTGCAAAGACAAACGTCAATGCATGAAGCATTGAGGTCTGAAAAACCTATACAAATAGAATATGTTTCGCCTAATCAATCTATATACAAAACACAAGTCAATAGATCTAATACACGTACACATGAAACCGCTAGTGCAAGTGAAACAGATCACGCAAAGTGGGTTAGTGAAATGCAAACCGTTGTCTCATGGATTGACGAAAGACCATTAAAGCCTGTTCTACCTGTTTCGTCAGGTGTCAAACCAAATCAATTATTTATTGTTGAAGGTAAAGGCAGAAAAGGAATTGGTGGATGGTTCTCACGAGAACATAATGTAATTGCTCTCAATAAAAATGTATTTACAGAGGATCACGTGACTATAGGTGGCCATGAATTTATCCATTATTTAGATTTCAATAGTTCAACATTACGGCAAGCAACAACAAAATTCTACAACTACAGAACACGACTTGACAGACTTGAACTACACCCACAAGGATATGTCAAAGTTGATAACTGGGGCAGGGATTATGCTGGTCTAGTAATGTCAGATCTATCGTTTACGGGTGCTGAAGTTCCTTCAATAGGCATTGAATTTTTACTACAAGATCCATTGGCATTTGCTGAGCGTGATTTTGAATACTTCAAATTTATGGTGGACAACGTACTATGCTCATCGCAACAATAACCGTAAGTGGGCAAGAGTCTAATTTGATTTATGACAATCAAAGACTATTTTTTGATGGCTACTTAGAACCATTGAATGATGCAGTAAACACGAAAAAACTCATCAAGGCTCTAGGTATTATGGTTAGCGTTTTGCCAGCCCAAGTAGATATCGTTGAGGCTTTATCCAAATATAAAAATGTACGTGTTGAATACCTAAACATAATCCCAGAGTTTGACGATCAATCAGAAGTGCTAATTTAGGTATGTGGGATAGTGAAGCCATGGACTTGCTGACATCTACCGTTGACGGTATCAAGAGCGACCGGTTAGGCTACGTCAAGGGCTACCTGGTTCGCTTTGGTGATACCAAGACCGCTGACCTTGAAGGTGACTTTTTCACCGCTTCAACGGACTACGGCTTTCCGGTTGCCAAGGGGCAGCGCGTACCGCTCAACGTGTACTATCACCACGGCATGGATGCCGCTGTCGGTAAGAAGAGCATCGGTACAGGCTACATCAAGATGGACGATACCGGCTTATGGTACGAGGCACAGTTAGATCTAGCCGATGAATACGGCTCGATGATTGCAAAGCTCTGCAAGCAAGGCAAGATGGGCTTTTCATCTGGTGCCGCTGGTCATCTGGTAGAGCGCAAGAGCATGGGCGGTGCCGCTGAGATTACCCGCTGGCCTATCGCTGAAGCAAGCATTACCCCAACACCCGCCGAGTATCGTAACAGTGTAAAGAGCCTGAAGGAGTACTACGGCATGGAGCCTATGATGGATATGGAAGAAGAAGAGATGGTAATGGCTCCAATGCCTGAGCAGTCCCCTGAAGAATACGCCATGTCGGTATTTGATGAGTCCGAAGGTGACCTTATCCACGAGGGGCTTGAAGCCTACTACGATGCGCTCTGTGGGGCCATCGAAGCCGTATCAGATCAAAGCATGGCGGATGCCATCATTGATGAATTTGCTCGACGTGCAAAGGGCTTGTATGCCATGCACGGCATGAAGAGTGTACAACCCGCTTCCCTGCGGGGTGTTGAACGTCGGCTGCGGGAAGCAGTCGGTCTTAGCCGGACAAGCGCAAAGCGCCTTGCCCCTGTAGTCTGGGATTCACTGCGGGATGCAGGCCAGCCAGAGACGCAACCGGTACTCGTAGTAGAGGCGAAAGCCCATGATATTGATGAGCGAGCTGACATATTGGCTCGCTTGGAGTTGTTGACACAACTATGAATCTAACACAATTGCAGAATCAAAAAGATTCTGTGCTTGCTACCGCGCGGGAGCTCGCTTCCGGTAACGGTGACCTTGCACAGGTCAAGAGCCTTATGGCCGAAGCCAAGGGCATCGAAGAGCGTATTGAGACCATCAAGGCACTCGGACAAGGCCACCCTGTGGCAACCGAAGCGCAAGTAGACCAACCGTGGAAGTCGGGCGGCGTTGGACGCAATCCACTTTCCGGTACTCGTGATGAAGCTAACTACAAGGCGTACTGCTGGGGCCAGTGGGGCCGCTCTATCATGGGCAACCGTAAGGCCGCCGAGTGGTGCAAGGCTAACCTGAAGTCACAGAGCGAAGGCACGACAACCGCTGGTGGTTTCACCGTACCAGATCCGCTGTCGAGCGAACTTATCTACCTCCGTGAGCAGTTCGGCATTGCTCGCCAGAACTGCCGCATCTACCCGATGAGCAGCGATGTCTTGAACGTGCCTAACGCAACGGCATCCACCACGGTTTACTACCCTGGAGAGAATACGGCTATCACCGCTTCCGACTTGACCTTTGCACAGGTCAACTTGGTTGCCAAGAAGCCATCGGTTCTTACTCAGGTTTCTAAAGAGTTGGCCGAAGATAGCATCATTGACTTTGGTGCAACGCTTGCCCGTGACATGGCGTACGTCCTTGCTAAGGAAGAAGACCGCGTTGTTTTCAATAACGCTGTTGACTCTACATCTGGCCTCGATGGCATCCTTTATGCTATCTACAGCAGCAACGCAACCAAGGCTAACATTGCTTCCTTGCAGGTCTTCACGACCGGCCAGACAATCACCTACAGCCCGACACTTGCTAACCTCAAGGGCATGGTTGCCAAGCTCCCAACATATGCCGCTAACGCTAAGTGGTTTATGCACAAGGAGATTTGGTACAACGCCATCGCACCTCTGCTTGATGCGCTCGGTGGAAACGCCATCAGCGACATTGCAAATGCTTACGGGCCTACGCCTATGCTCTACGGATACCCTGTGGTGTTCGTACAGAACATGCAGAAAACCTTGGCAGCATCCACTGCCTACATCCTCTTGGGTGACCTGAGCATGGGTACAGCATTCGGTGACCGCCGAACCGTTACCATCGAGGTTTCGGATCAGCGCTACTTTGTCGAAGATGCGCTTGCATTCAAGGCAACTGAGCGATTCGCATTCAAGGCGTTCGACATTGGTAACGTTGATGCAACAGCAGCCAACCGCGTACCTGGCTCGCTTATCGTTGGAGCATCCGCAGCTACATAAAGCGAGCGGTTCGTATCTCAAGCCCTCGGCAGACGTGCCGGGGGCTTTCTTTATATGTGGGATAGTGGAGCATGATGACACGAGCCGAAGCGATAGCGCAGGTATCACTTTTTGTAGATGCCCAGTCCTATCCGCAGATGTCCACCACCGACATAGGGAGCATCTTAGATTCCTACTCCCGGTTCAGCACTTGGACGGCTAGCACCACCTATGCTGTCGGTGACCGTGTAGTGCCTACAACGCCCAACGGCAGGGTGTATGAGTGTCGAGTAGCCGGTACGTCAGGCACGACACAACCTGATTACCCTGTCTACGCTCCCTACCAAGTCAAGGGCTTTACGCTAGAAGATGGCACCGGTGACCCAACCCTGATGTGGGTGGACCAAGGCCCGATCAATGTTGAGCGCTACGATGTCAGGACAGCCACCCGCCAAGCATGGATGATAAAGGCTAGCCGTTGCGCTTCAGACATCGATGCTAAGGAAGGCACAAGCGATGTCAAGCTCTCCCAACTCAAAGCCCACTGCCTTTCAATGGCTGAACGATACCGCCCCCTGGTGTTCGCATGAGTCCGATACTCCGCGCAACCATAAGCGCTGGTATGGTACGTAACCTGTGCCAAGACCGGGTAGAGATACACCGCTTCACCTTGACCGAAGACGGACGTGGTGGTGCTACTGAGACATGGCGCAAGGTTGCCGAGTACAACGCCAGGCTAACCAACCAGAGCGACACAGAATCTATTGTAGGCGGTGGCATCCAGTCATCTGCACAATGGACGCTGATTGTTGCTGTAGGGGCTGATGTCATGCCGCAGGATAGGGTCTACCGGGTGGGTGATGATGCCCGATATTACGATGTGATCGGGTCAGACTTTGGGCAGACGGAGTTGCTTGTGCAGCACGTTGGATTAGTGGAGCGGACATCATGAGCGCATCGGAATACACGGCTATCGGTATCTTTGTGACTGGCTTGGTTGTTAGCCTGTTGGTCTACATCGTGCAGTTTCTCCACCGTATGGACAAACGCAATGCGGTTGATACCTTGACCATCAAAGACCACGGACATAGACTGGTCAAACTTGAAGGCGATACCGGCGAACTAAAGACGCGGGTTACACACTTGGAGGCGAACCGATGAACAGCATATCAATCAAAAGACTCGTGGTCGTTGTGATCGTGGCTTTCGTAGCTGCATTCACTTCCGTATTTGGCGATGGCATCCGCACATCCGAAGCACACGACATCGCCGAGCTCGGCGCAGTGCTTGCACTCTACGGGAGCAAGGCGGTAGCGGCTGGTGTCTCCGCTGCGGTGAGTTCTGTGCTGGCGTTCTTGACGATGCCGTTCAAGGGTACAAATGCGAACAGCCTGAAGGTGGGCAAATGACACCTGTGAACCTTATGAACTACCGAGCAGAGCGCACTGCGGACGGTACTGACTGGATTCTGTACGGTGAAATCACCGACAACAATAATCAGGTGCTGGCGTCATTCGGGCCAGATGGAACATCGCTCAACCAGTGGTGGGTGCAACAAGATAGTAACTTTCAAGAGACTTATGTCAATATGTTTGCTGGGATTATGGCATCTGAAATTGTGAATGGAACGGCTGAGTAATGGCAACGTATTACGTCAGGACAGATGGGTCTAACACAAACACCGGTACTGGCTCAGGCACTGGTGCGGCGTGGGCTACGGTTGCTCATGCTCTTGGTGGTACTGGCACAGCCAGCGGCGTTACGGGTGGTGACACCATATACATTGCACCCGGTAAGTATGCTGGTCTTACAATCGCCGTTGCGCCATCCAGCACCTTGAGTGTTATTGGAAATCCTAGTGGGTCACAGTTTGGTTATGCAATTGCGCCGGGGCCTATTCACATCTCTAATACATTAGATAAATCTGTATCAAGTGTTACTAAAGGCATCATAGCAACAAGCAAAAACAATATTACGTTAAAATATCTAGTTGTCGCAGGGTTGTCGGCAACAACTTGTCACAACTGGATTATAGATAGTTGCCATTTTTATCAGAACATAGGAGATCAAAATCCTGTGTTGATGACATTTACTGCTGGTGTAGATGCAAATACTCAAATATTGAACACATCAGCTGAGAATGGCCAATGGAGTTCTAGCTGTTTTAGTATTACATTTGGCAACCATAGTTCTACCTATACTTCATCATTTAAGATGTACAACATTGCTGTTAATAACAACAGAAGCACTGTTGACATAACTTTAGCGTGCAACAACGCAACGGGTATTGTGTTGTCAAATATCTACAGCAGTAAGAGTACGACAGTAACTGGAACTGTTGCGGGTCAAGCAAAGATTATCAACTCTATACTGCAATACATAACTGGTAGTATCGGAGGAAATCTAACAGAAGAGTACAACCTTTTCATTTATGGATTTTCTGTAAATCGTACAAATGTGGCGTCTAGTGTAAACAGTTTTGTAGCGAATGCCCCATTAATTTATGGTGATTTGATGGCTCAGTCTGGAGCCGGTTCAAACAGTTCACTGCAACCGATAGGGACAGTATTCAATCAACTGCAATATGGCACATTAACAGATGCACCTACAACGGATTACTTTGGTAATACCTATGGTGCGACTATGACTATAGGCGTAGCCAAATCTGCAACGCTAACAGGAGCAGGTGTCTATTCAGCCACAGAGCGGAACGCATCCGCCATCACAATCGCTCCCGGTAGCACATCCCAAAGTATCGAAATCTACCTTGGTGCTACAGGTCTAACCGCCTCCACATCTGGTCTCTCAGCTCGGTACAACCGCACACGCACAGCATCTGTATCTATCCCGCTGGTAGCCCGTACAATCGCTCAGGCGTGGACAGCAGGCGGCTTTGCGGAGGTAGACGCAACCAATATGCCGGGCGTGTACAGATTGGACATTCCCGATGCTGCACTGGCTGCTGGTGCTGATGATGTCACTATCGTGGTGCGTGGTGCTTCTGGTACAAACGGTGCGGTAATGACGGTCAAACTATCCTCTGGTGGCTTGACGGAAGCACAGACTGCCTCGGCTGTATGGGGTGCAAGCCCAGCAGGCTACAACGATGGCACAACATTCGGTGGTGTTGTTAACACTATTGCAACTGTGGCTAATGACATTGAGTCACAAGTCCAAGATGTTCCGGGCAACGTCTGGGATGAGCTTAGAACGAACCACAGCACGGCAGGCTCATTCGGTCAGTATGTCAATGCCGAACTTGTTACCCCGGTAACCTCTGCCGCTCTGGTACGTATGGGGCCTTACGAGGTTAGAGCGGATGGCTTGGGAGCATCTGATCCGCTAGACATCCAGAAGGGCGCACAGCATGGCGTAGACATCCAGTGTGTAGATGCCTTTGGTAGCGGGATAGACATCACGAGTGCAACGGTAACCGCTAAGGTCTACAACTCTGGTGCTACCTTGGTTGATACTTACTCCTGTACGGCAACTTATGCAGCTGATGGCAGGGCAACGTTTACGATTGACACAACGGTAACGGACACTCCAGGCACCTACACGGCAACGATTACAAGGACAACCGGGGCATCTGATACGCAGATATTCGGCCCGTTACGCATCTATGTGAGGGACATCTGATGGCACTAATCTTTGATCTAACCGAAGACCCTCAGCAGGTCGTGCAAGTCTCCGCATGGGTCGGAGACTGGCACTCCTACGTTGTTCGGTTGGTGGACGAACTGGGAAGCCCGGTAGACATCACTACCGGCACACTCGGTGCTACCTTCACCAACATCCAGACCGGGGCATCGTACTCTTTTGGCAGTGGTTCGGTGACCTTGACAAAGCAGTACAGCGCACAAGGCATCTTGTCGGTCTTGAACCCTGCGGCTTACCCGACAGCGGCAAACATCCGCCTAACGATATCGTTCACGGTGTCAACCACGGTACGCAGGTTCGGCCCGCTTGAGATTGAGGTATTGGCACCATGAGTGTAACCGTATCCCTGAAGACTACCGGTATAGACCAGTACAAGCGCAACCTAGCCAAGATAAACCGCATCGTGGGTAAAGCTGCGGCTGATGTTGAAGCCACGGCAAAACGAAGCATCAAGACAAACAGCGGTAAGTATCGTGAGTATGACAAGGGGCATTGGTCAAGCCCTCCAGGCTCACCGCCTAACTCCGATACCGGCTTTCTTGCTAACTCCATCATGCACCGGATGCTTACGGCTACGAGCGCCGAAGTGTCAGCGATGGCAAAGTATGCCGTACCGCTGGAACTTGGATGGACTTCTAAGGGCGGCAATACCGTA
>Ga0209107_10000557_pt1 | contig 21508 bp, 10 predicted proteins | sample LakErihyJuly2011_2_FD_187460 | JGI IMG/M metagenome (GOLD analysis project Ga0209107, IMG submission 187460) | Freshwater microbial communities from dead zone in Lake Erie, Canada - CCB hypolimnion July 2011 (SPAdes) (version 2) | ecosystem: Environmental > Aquatic > Freshwater > Lentic >...
AAGACCACAACATATGTATATGAGGGTTTCATTATGGGTTACAGATAACTTTGTAGATGCGGTTGAGTACTACAAATCATTGTCAAATCAACTTATTTCTAAGGCAACACCAATTATGATTAATGCAGGTACAAAAGTACCTCAATTAGCATCTTGTGTTTTACATTACAATAATTCAGATTCAAGAAGTGGGTTGTTAAATACATTAACTGACATATCAACTTATTCTTCAGATGCTGCAGGGATTGGGTTATCAATGTCTAATATTAGAAGTAAAGAAAGTAGAATATCAACATCAGGTGGATATGCTGGTGGATTATTAAAATATCTTAAAATAGTTAACGAATCTTTACGTTTCTTTAACCAACAAGGTCGTAGACCAGGGTCAGCGGCAATTTATCTTGAACCTTGGCATAAAGATATTTTTGATTTATTGGATATTAAAAAGAATACAGGTGCTGAAGAATTAAGGGCTCGAGATTTGTTTACGGCACTTTGGATCCCCGATAATTTCATGAGAGCGGTAAAAGACAATACTGAATGGTATTTGTTCTGTCCTAATGATATTATTACTGCGGGTATCAAACCATTACAAGAGTCTTTTGGTGATGAGTATGAAGAAAATTATAATAAGGCGGTTTCTTTAGGTTTAGGTAAAAAAGTTAAAGCACAAGACATTTGGTCCAAAATTATTGAATCACAAATTGAATCTGGTATTCCTTATTTATGTTCTAAAGATAGTGCAAACAGAAAGACTAACCACCAAAACATTGGGGTGATTAAACAATCTAACCTTTGTAATGAGATTTACCAATACACAGATGAGGAAACCACCGCAATATGTACATTATCTTCAATTGTCCTTAAAAACTTCATTACAAATGGTAAATTTGATTTTCAATTGTTGTTTAGTGAAGTAAGAAAAGTAGTTAGAACTTTAAATAAAGTTGTAAATATCAATAATTACTCAACACAAAAAGGATTGAAAGGTGGTTTAGATCAACGTGCAATTGCTATCGGAACACAAGGTTTAGCTGATGTGTTCTACTTACTTGACTTAATCTTTACTGATGAAGAGGCAAAGATCTTGAACAAACAAATCTTTGAAACCATTTATTATGGGTCTATCTATGAAAGTAATCAGTTATGTATGAATGGCAAACATGAACCATACAAACACTTTAAAGGTTCACCAATGTCTAACGGAATTTTCCAATTTGATATGTGGGGGTTAGACAGTAGTCAACTTTCTGGTATGTGGGATTGGGATAAATTGAAGAAAAGCGTTATTGATTATGGAGTTTGTAATTCACTATTTACGGCACAAATGCCGGTAGCGTCTTCGGCTAAGATTACAGGATCATTTGAGATGACGGAACCTGCTCACTCAGCGTTATTTAACAGAAGAGTTGTTGGTGGTGAGATTATGATTGTTAACAAATACTTAATTTCTGACTTTGAGAAAATTGGAATATGGTCTGAAGATTTAAAAAATGAAATTATAATTAATGAGGGATCAATTCAAAACATTAATTTCAATAACTACTTAGATTCTGAAGACAAACATTATAATAAGAAAGTTAAAAGAATTGAGCATTTGATACCTAAATATAAAACAATTTGGGAGATATCACAAAAAGAACTTATCAACATGGCGGCAGACAGAGCACCATTTATTGATCAATCACAATCAATGAATATCTATATGTCAAATCCAACTTTATCTAAGATTACCTCATCACACTTCCACTCTTGGGAGAAAGGTTTGAAAACACTTTGTTATTATGTAAGAACAAAGGCAATTTCAACGGGAGCAAAACACTTAGCATTGGACATGACAAAAAGAGAACCAATTAAAAAAGTTGAAACACCTAAAGTAGACTTTTCAGATATTTCATTACCACAAAAACCTGATAGTTCAGAGTTTGAGTGTTTTGGATGTTCATCTTAGTATAGATTGTATATTACGATGGGAAATCACGGCTTAGGTCGTGATTTTTTATTTTACATGTATTTATTCAAAACACATAGATACTATATTTATTAGATATGGCGAATGGAATAACATATGGAATAAATTTTCCCTTCAGAGAATCATTTGTTGGTAGGTATTTAGATGCCTCAGACACAAGTGAAGAGGAGGTAAGAAGTAATTTAGTTCACTTATTATTAAGTAAGAAAGGAACTAGATACTTTCTTCCTGATTTTGGGTCAAGATTATATGAATATATTTTTGAACCATTAGATGGACCTACCTTTAGTGAAATTGAAAGTGAAATAAGGGATTCGGTTGGTAAATATATGCCTGGTATTCTAATAACAAGTATTAAAATTACCGACGCATCAATGGGGGATGAAAATAAGGGGACATACATTAATCAATATGGTGAAAAAGAGTTTACAGTTCCTAATATTGCACAATTAGAACACACCGCAAAAATTAAGATTGATTATAGAAATACTAATAATGCCTTTAACCCAACTGATTTTGTAATTATTAATATTTAATAGTATATGGCAAATAAAAAAATATCGTACACAACAAGAGATTTCGCAGGTATAAGATCTGAGTTGATAAACTTCACAAGAACTTATTATCCTGATTTAGTCCAAAACTTTAATGATGCTGGTGTATTCTCAGTATTATTGGATTTAAATGCTGCCGTAACGGATAACCTACAATTCCAAATTGATAGAAGTATTCAAGAAACCGTATTACAATACGCACAACAAAAATCATCAATTTATAATATTGCAAGAACATATGGTTTAAAGATCCCAGGATCAAGACCATCAGTTGCCTTAGTTGACTTTTCAATTACAGTTCCCGCTTTTGGGGATAAAGAAGATTTAAGATATTGTGGAGTATTGAGAAGAGGATCTCAATTAAACGGTGCTGGTCAACCATTTGAAACTGTTTATGATATTGATTTTTCTTCTTCTGTAAATGCGGAAGGTTCACCTAATAGATTAAAAATCCCAAACTTTGATGCTAATGGTAACATTTTAAATTATACTATTACAAAAAGAGAAGTTATTGTTAATGGGATAACAAAAGTTTTTAAAAGAGTAATTACCCCAAATGATGTTAAACCTTTCTTTGATTTATTTTTACCTGAAAAAAATGTTTTAGGCATTACTAGTGTTTTATTAAAGGATGGAACACAATACACTTCTCCACCGGCACCACAAGAATTTTTAGGTTTAAATAATAGATGGTATGAAGTGCAAGCGTTGGCTGAAGATAGAGTATTTGTGGAAGACCCAACTAAACCATCAGATCAACCTGGTATTAAAGTTGGTAAATATATTGTTACTAATAATAAATTTATAAGTGAATATACACCGGAAGGATTTACTAAATTAACGTTTGGTGGTGGAAATGTGTCTGCAGATGAACAATTAAGAGAGTTTGCTAGAGATGGTGTTGGTTTTGACCTTAACAAATATGTTAATAATTTTGCTTTAGGTAGTGCATTAAAATCAAATTCAACATTATTCATCCAATACAGAGTTGGTGGTGGTCAATCAACTAACTTGGGGGTTAATATAATCACTCAAGTTGGTACCGTTTCATTTTTTGTTAATGGACCATCAGATTCGGTAAATGCGAGTGTTGTGAACTCTTTAAGGGTAAACAATGTAACTGCGGCAATTGGAGGGGCAAACCCACCCACAACCGAAGAGGTTAGACAATATGTAACATATAACTTTGCGGCACAAAACAGAGCGGTTACAGTCAATGACTATGAATCTATAATAAGAACAATGCCATCTCAATTTGGTGCTCCGGGTAAAGTTTCAATTGTTGAAGAAAACAATAAAATAAAGGTTAAAATGTTGTCTTATGATGTTAATGGTAACTTAACTGAGATAACATCAAACGTATTAAAAAGTAATGTTGCAAATTACCTCTCTAATTATAGAATGATTAATGATTACATATCTGTGGAAACGGCAAATGTAATTGATTTGGCATTTGAAATTGATGTTGTTTTAGATGCTAGCCAAAATCAAGGATCTATTGTTTCTAAAATTATCAATATTGTTACAACATATTTTAGTCCTACTGTTCGAGGGTTAGGTCAGAATGTTTATATTTCCGAAATTAAGAGATTAATACAAAGTGAAAATGGGGTGATATCTATTTCTGAAATCAGAGCATTCAACAGAGTGGGTGGTCAATATTCTTCATCACAAACATCTCAAAAATATTTAAATAATACAACAAAACAAATCGATTTAGTTGCCGACACAATTTTTGCTGAACCAACTCAAATATATCAAATTAGGTTCCCAAACAAAGATATTAACGTGAGTGTGCTTAACTTTAAGACTATTAATTTCTCTTGATAATTTATTTTTAGTAAAAAAGAATTATTTTTTGAAAATAGGAAATAAACTATTTATCAAAAAAGAGTAAATAATGCCAAAATCATATAGAATAAGGACTACCCCTGGTAGTGACAAATCAATAAAGATTGAGTTAGAACAAGATTTTGAATTTTTGGAGATTTTATCTTTAAAGATAAATCAAGGTGACATATACTCAAGAATGTGTGCCGATTATGGTGTTATTATTGGTAGAGTTTTGGTTAATAATGGGTATGGTTTGCCAAATGCAAGAGTTTCTGTTTTTATACCTATTGAAGATGCCGATTTAGAAAACCCAATTATATCTGAATTATATCCATATAAATCAATTTCGGATGTCAATGAGGATGGTTACAGATATAATTTATTACCTAAAGAACCTTCTTATGCTGGTCACGCAGCAACTGGAACATTCCCAACAAAAAATGAAGTATTAACAGATCAATCTTACGTTGAGGTTTATGACAAGTATTATAAGTTTAGTGTAAGAACAAATGATAGTGGTGATTATATGATTTTTGGCGTACCAACAGGTACTCAAACATTATTAATGGATGTTGATTTATCTGATATTGGATGTTTTTCATTATCACCACAAGATTTAATTACCGCTGGATTAGGCGTTGAATCACAAGTTAATGGGTCAAGTTTTAAAACATCGACTAACTTAAATGAATTACCACAAATTGTTTCCTTAAATAAAATTATTGAGGTTGCTCCATTATGGGGGGAACCTGAAATTTGTTTATTAGGGATTACAAGATCGGATTTTGATTTAACGGCTAGTGCCAATATAACAATTAAACCAACATCTGTTTTCATGGGTTCATTAGTGGCCACAACAGATGATGATTCGGTTAAAGTAAGTTGTAAACCAAAAAATAATACGGGAAATTTATGTGAATTGGTTTCGGGACCTGGACAAATTCTTTCAATAAGGCAAACAATTGAGGTTGATCAATATGGAAGACCTATACTTGAGGTTCACGAATTAGAAGAAAATGGAAAAGTAATTGATTCAGATGGGGTATTTTTAATTAATGTACCAATGAATTTAAATTATATTGTTACCAATGAATTTGGGGAACAAGTTTTATCGGACGACCAAACAAAGGGTATTCCGACAAAAGGTAAATATAGATTTAAATTTAAGTGGCAAAACGAACAAGGATTACAAAACCCATTTATGAGGGGCAACTACCTTGTTCCAAATATTAAAGAGTATGGGTGGACAAACTCCACACTTGATCCGCTACAACAATCATCAACAGGAATTCAATTAACAATACAACCATTACCACAACCTCCTGTTGGAACTATTAATATTTTTTTATCAACTGGAGGTTTAGTTTTAGACAACCAAGCAAATATAAGTAGTTTTTCTGTTTTACTAAATGGTCTTCCTTATTTTGGAGATGTGACAAGTATTCCGATTAATACGGTTCCAATGATTGTGACAATTAGTCCATTGTTAATTGATGTTACGTCTGCTGGTGTTTTAGATTTTGTATTTTATCAACAAGATACGTTTGATGCCTTAAGATCATATGCCTTTAGTTTGGATTGGGATGATTATATTGATCCTCAAGAGGCAATAAATTGTGATGATACATTTTATGAGTTTAATTATAATAAAGTATATACTACTGCAATGTTTTTGGACAGATTTAAATATGGTGCTGGTAGAGCGAGACATTTAGGGATAAAAGAAATTGACGATAGGACTTGTAAAACTACTGTTAATACATTTCCAACTAATGATATTATTCGAAATTTTGATTGGATCTTTTTCTTATTCAATTTATTATTAAATATATTGATTATACCTCTTTTAGTTTTACTTTGGGTGGCTCATTTTGTTGCGTTTACGTGGAGAGTCCTTAAATATATGTTAATTTTTTATGCTATATTTTTAGGAATAGAGGCAATTGTGATTGCAACACAAGCGACATTGAGTTTAATTCAGGCAAGTACCACATTTAATCTTGGTGGTCCAGTAATAAGTCCTGGGTTAATATTAACGGTTGTTTATCAGTATTTTGTTGCGACAATAAAGCTAGCACTTTCAATTACATTTGCGTATTTTGTGAATAAATATGTAAATGCGAATTTAAACAACTTCCCAAGACTTGGTTTACCAATGATATCATCACCGGAATGTACCACTTGTGATTGTGAATGTAACAACGCAAACATTGATGATGTTACTACAGATTCAGTACAACAAGGTATTAATGATACGGTTTCTTCTCTTAGTTCAAGTTCAGAATTTGCACAATCGACCTCATTCTTAGCACCATTAAATTTGCCGGGAACATATGATGTTGAACACCCAAATTTTAAAATAAGACCGAATTATGATTTTGATGATAGTGGAAATGGTTATTTTGATTGTGGTGATCAATATTTATCTTTAACCTATTCTGTTAGTCAAAATGATATTGTTTCAGATGTTATTGTTAGATCAATTTTAGATTTTAAAAGACTTTTTTCTGGTTATGATGTGTTAACAGGTTTCCATGAATATGAAAAGTTTCATGCTCCACAACCATTTCTATTCGCTGGTGATAAAAGTAGTGGTAATGATGATAGATGGTTTGGATATCCAACAAAGGAAACATTTCCACAAAAACTTAATGAATTTAACACAAGAGATAAGTACTTTAATAATATTGGGTCTGGCGCTAATCAAGTAAAAATAACTGTTAATCCACAGTTAAGTTTACCACCATATAATTTAGGGACACAACCATCATATAATGATCAAATTATTGTGTTATTAGTAAGATCTGGTACTGCTGCTCAAATTGGGGTTGGGAATTTAATGACTTTCCAAGATCCAAATTATACACAACCAAATTCTTTAGTTTCAAGAAGAATTAATTTAACTGGTGGAACAATTAATCAATTTAATAATGGAGCAGTTACAGGTACGACTCAATTGTCATCATTCCCTATTGGTGCGACTATCCCAACCCCAATATCTAAAATTGTTAATTATGCAAATCCCGCGAGTCCAACCTTACCTCAATTAACGACAACCATTAATATAATTCAAACTGGTTATACCCAATCAAATGCAATCCAACAAGATGATTTCTTGAAGTATGATACTGATATGGAATATTTTCAGTTAATAACTGGTTTAACAGTTAATGACTTTTATGGTCTTGACGATGTCACAAATACAAATCTATTTCCGGCAAAATACTTAAGACATCAAATACAATATGTAATTACAGATCCTTGTAGTGTTAGTAATTCTAACCCAAATCAATCAGTTGCTTATTTTATACCAACGTTGGTAGGTAATCCTCCGATTCAGGCAAATAATTATGTTGCAATAGAAAATGTGTCGGATTATAAAAACTATGAGATTATATTTGTTGTAAAAGGTGTTGACCCACACACCTCAAAACAAAAAATAAGTTATGATCTTTCTAGAATATTTGGATATAATTATAATCAACCTGGACTAACAATAACGGGTAATTATTTTTTAAATGTCCCGATACAGTCAACAGGTAGTGTTTTACCAAAAAGTCATAATACCACAACTAACACATCTCCAAATTTATATTTCCCATCATACACATTTAGTATAAGCCCAGCGATACCGGGTAATCAAAATTATACTGCGTTTACTTCTAACTTACCATATTATTATTTATCAACAGATGATACGTCATTAAATACTTTTTCTGAGGGTGGTTTATTTTATAAACCGGTGGGAAACTTCCCAATAATATCATCGTTAGGGACTAATGCGATTAATTCATCAAATGATTTTACATTACCTAGACAACAACCTGATTATATTGTTGGGGGTACATTTATTGCAGCAAATTTTAATGCACCATATAATGGAATTTCATATTATGATGGTGTTTCCGCAATTAATCAGTATGGTTATCCATTACCTACCTTGTTTGACATATTTTCTCTTTATTCTCCGGCGTATTATAGATATACAAATCCCGCGGCCTCAGGAGGTGTTAACTTTAATGATAGATCAAATTTGATAATGAGAAGTGATAGATTACCAACATCAACTTGTGTTGAAAATGGTTTTGGAAGTAGAACTGGTTTTGCATTATTTCAAAATAATAATTTCTGTTATTATAGTTCAAAAGGTCTTGGATCGGTGCCTACATTTTCATTTGCGAGTAATTATGAGGTTTATGAATTGTTTGACCAATATAGTGGAACAACCTCGTTAACAGAAACACTTACTTGTGAGAATCTAGTCCCGTTAAGTAGTTATTCTGGATCAGGAACAAATGTTGGTGTGTTACCTGTTAGTCAATGGTCTATACCTGAAGATAGGGTTGTAAAAGGTTGCTATTGTTTATTAAATAAAGATAATGACCCTAATGAAACTACTCATTATTATTTAATTAATGGAGCATATTCCGATGATGCTAGATTATTATTAGAATGGAAAACTAGATTTACATTAGTGTTTGCCTCTTGTAGGGGGGTGTTTGCCCAAGTGTTCCAAAATAATTGGATTAATGGTACTTTATATATGCCATCATTTAATAAAAGATCAATCTACCCAATAAATAACATAACAACCCCAACTTATTTATATTGTAAAGATATGGTTGTTTATAATAATATCAGTAATAATTTTTATTACAGAAGTTCTCCTTGGTCAGAAAATGTACAACAATTCATTGGTAAAAAAATTAATCAACCATTAAATTGGTTTGGTATTAATGCTGGATATAATGACAAACAAATACTTTTCCCAACAACTGTTGTTGATATGGGACCAAGAGATTCCTTTGTTACCGAAATATGTGGAAATCCTAATTTTAAAGGTTATATGTCAAACCAATTTCAATCGACTAGTTATAATGAGAATTCTGATTTAATACAAATAGGGTTTTTATCAAGATTACTTAATGAAAATATCAGACAAGCAATGATACCGATTACGGTAAACGGAAATTCAAGTGAAGGAAAGGGTGTTAGTCAATTTTTTAATAGTAATAGAGGTGGGGAAAGAATAGATGGGGATTTTGCTCAAGCTTTATCGATAAACTCTGAGTTTAAGATAAATCCATATATTGATGAAAATTATGCTAATAATGAAATTTATATTGGTGATGATGGTCAATTGCCCTTCCCGTACAAACCTATTTTTGGGATATTCTATAAATCAAATGATCCTGAATATCGTACAAGAAGAAAATTCAGTCCGGGTATTGAAATCTACAATACCTCACCATTAATACAAGATTCTTTTGGTTATCCAACAACTCAAGATGTACCAATGTACAGATGGAAATTAGAAACGTCTAATGTTATCTTTGGGTCAGAAGATAATAATTGGTATACAACGACATCTTTTTCGGGTGGATTCACGGTAAAAGGGTACCAAAATTTAGATTTTAGTTCAGATCCATATTTCATTTCGAATACTTTAATTCCCGGTAACCAATTACCTAATGTACCACAAGGATTCATCACTAATTTTGATGTAAATGGTAATCCATTACCTAGTAATAGTAATGTCTTAAATAATAACGTATTAGTTGGAGGACCAAATCATTTTTATTTTGGTTTAAATAATGGTAAAACCGCGATAAATAGATTCATAAAAAAATACATTAATACTACAGAAGAATAATGGGGGTTAACGATACAACACAAATAGTATTAGGGTCATTAAGATATAAGTCCGCACCAAACACAGTTTTGTCTGTAAATGTAGATTTAAATCAAAATGAAAAAGAAATAATAGAGTTTGATAGGAATGTTGATTTAGGTTTACAACAGGTTTTTGATGATGAAAGACAATCGTCAACGGTGTTTAGACCTGTAACAAAATATTCCATTATTTTTGAAAATGCGTATAGTGGATCAACTAATTATAATCCATTTAAAAATAATTTATATTATACTAACGCCGTACAAAATACGTTGAACGTATTTCCGGGTGGTAACCAACCACCTGCAATACCTTTAAATTTACCTTGGGACGGTCTTCCACAATATTATGAATTTGATTTTATAAGATTGGATAGTAATGTGGTTGGTTATACACAACCACCAAATAATCACATCAATTTTGTTACAAAAAGTGCCAGCACATATAATTGGACTCATTACATGAGTTACGCGTTTGAAAACGATTATTATAAACAAATGTATGCCATTGATACGGTAACTAACGCAAGTTGGTCTTGGGTGTCTTCAGATGGAATTCCATTTATTATAGTGATTGGAAATGATGATTATGGTGATGTTATATCATTTAGATGTCCTATGAAACATGGTGTTTTAGTAAATGAATTTGTTGAGCTATCCTTTTCATATAATGGAAATAATATATTCCAAGTTAGTAGTTTAGGAGATGCGGCGTTTGGGAGTGACGAATACATTTTTAATATATATAATGTTGGGTATATTGGTGGAACATTTAACAATGGTGTTACAGGCACTTTTAAAAGGATCATTAATAAAAGTAACCCAACAGAAACAAGATCAAAATATTATGTTAGAAGGCATAAAATTATAACAAATGTTGAGGATGCTGTTTTGGTAAAGGCGGGATTTGAACAAAATAGTTATAGTCTTAAAAGTAAAACTGAAATTGCGGCTTTAACCCCAAATAATGTTGCAAGAACATCAATAAAAGAGAATGGTCAGGCGTATTCATTATCATTTAATGTCGATATTGATGTAAAACCATTAAGGGATAATCAAAATAGACCAATAACAGAACTTTATTTTACGACAATATGGAAGGGATATTTTGGTTGGACAAAGAAATTAAAACAAGGTTGGGATTTTAATTTACCATTAGTTAATTCATTACCTAATCCTTGGTGGGACATAACTAACCCATTATCAAATACTACGATTTTAAACTCTTCTTACAATAGTTTAACATTGCCACCATCTGGACCATTTAAATATAATCAAAATTTAGTATCGGGGGATACAATTGATGGTGATTATTGTGAGTGGAATGATTATGAACAAATAGAAAGAGTTATTTCTGAATATAACCATAAAATCACATATAATTCAGTATGGTTTTATTTGCAAACTATAGCATCACAAAATAATGAGTTTGGGTATTACTATAAACCACACGCACCAATTGTAATAAGAGATTATTCAACATATATTGAAGAGGGTGACCCATTAAAAGTAATTAATGTTCCTGACTATTCTTTTTACTCGAATTTATCAAATAGTTTTAGATGGAGAGATATATATCCATATGGGTTTATTGATAATGATGGTGTTGGTGTTGATTATCCATTTATAAATGCAAAACATTATCCATATGTTAATACAATATTTAGAATAACACCCGAAAGTAAAAACCTTGGGGTTCAAAACATAACCGTAATAGCAGAACCAATAGTAGATGATTGTGAATAAATATAAAATATTATTACCTAATAATGATCAATACCTTAATGTTCCAATTGAAATGAATTGGGATTTTATTGGTAGGGACGATAGTATTGATGATTATCAAGAGACCATGGTCAAAGAAGTTATCGGGGGAGTTAATGACTTTGAAATAGTTCAATTTTCACATAAAGACTACATCACACAATTAAATGCGAATAAAACGAGTATACAATACAAATTTAATTTTTATGATAATTTACTTCCTGTGACTAATCCGGGGGTTACAATAACAAATTGGAATAGTAATTATATCAATGAAGGATTTAGTGTTAATGAAATATATTATTATACAAAATCATTCACAAAATCATTTTTTAAGTTGGACCTATATGATACTGATGATGATAAAACTCAAGTATTATATTTAACTATCATTTTACCCGTACAACAAGGGTTAACTCTAAGCTATCAACTATCGACGCTTTTACCTTATGTTGATATTAGAATGCCAAATTTTGTTTTGGATTTTATTGGTGATAAAGAAGGGTTTTTCATTTATTGGTTAAGAGAGAGATCATATATCAATATCGATGAGTTTTATATGTCGGCAAAGTTTTTTAACGCAAAAACAGGGGTATATGTTAAAATGACCAATACTCCACAATCAAATATACCTAATGTATTCACATTTAAACCCGAAGATTATTTTTATTACAAAGTTAAATTAGATTATTTAAATAAAATGTATGAAGTTTATCAAACCTCAAATCCAACACAAAGAGTTGGGGTTGCGGGTTCTCCGATACTTTGGTACGAATATATTAACCCATAACATGGAAGAACAAAAATATTATTTTAAGATATCTCCTGAAAATATTAAAGGTGACATTGTTACAGTAAGTTATACCGGTAACACTGAATATATATTAACTGAAGATCCGTGTTGTTTAATCACCGCTATAACCGAAAATACAATAACTGGAATAACAGGTGTGTATTCTGGTATGACAAATATTTTATCGGGAGGAACAAATGGGCAATCTCTTTTAACGGGTTTAACAATACCAATATTATTGACTGAAGTTGCGACTGATATTGGTTATTATTCTGTTTTTGATGGGGCTGTTTTACAAAAGGATGTAATTACTAATTTTTTATTTTCAGCAACTACGGGAACATCAATGTTTTGTCCAACACAATCTTTATGTCCATATACTTATTTTTTTTATAACACATCTGATCTTGAGTTTAAGAAATTTTTATCTGTCTCAACATATACCGTTGATTGGGGTGACGGATCACCAATACAGACAATTACATCTCCAATAGTCTATACACATACTTACCCAATAGTTAATCAACAATATACTATAACATTAACGGCTAATTCACCTTGGGGTATTTCTATCGTTACAAAAACAGTTACGGTACCCTACATAGATGTTCAAATAACAAATCCAAACGGTACTGCAACATTTACACCTGCTGGTGGTAGTTGGGCAAACACATCATTTAGTTATGATTATATCTTTACCGGTGATTCAAACACAAATATTAACGATTTCTATAGTTACAATTATACTACAGTACCATTCTTAATTTCTGGATATACCCAATCAACAATAAATGATTTATCGGTTTACGGGCCTAAATATGCTTTATTAGGTGGTAACTTTAAGGTTGGCATTCAAGTTACGGGGACTTCACAAACGGTGGGTACTGTTTGGGGTCCTGATCCAACAAATACGTATACCGCCTATACAATTAATAATATTAATTACTATGATTATAATGACGGTACAACAATATATTTTTTGTATTCGTCAGGATTTACACAGAATGATTTAATTCTTTCAGCAATAACAAAAAATGAGGCATTGATTAATGTTATTGATCAACCTGAGGTCCAAACGGATATATACGTAGAGAGAGGTAAGAATTCGGCGTTAGAGAGGGTTGAAAGACTTGGTGAGGTTGATAATGTTGGGGACTTACAAAAATATGGATACGGATTTTTTAATGTTGAAAAACAATGATTTTAAGTATTTATATTTAAAACAATAAACAAAACAATAAAAACTAATAATTGTGGCAACAGGTAGTTACGGAACAATAAGAAGTGCAGATGTTAGTCCTGATGATGTTGAAATAATTTTAAATTATACACCATCAAGAGACGAGACAGACAATTTTGTATTAACAAAATTAAATGCTAGTACGGTATTACGGCCATATTATCATAATGCAAATACCGGTGGTAATGCAAATGTTGAAATCCTTGGGGGTTTATATAACCTTAAATTACCAACCGATCAGTTTAATAAATTAGGTATTTATACCTTATATATTAGACCTGCGGAGATAAGAACTAAAATTTTGGATTGTGGTATTTTATCTGCATTACCAAATGTAAAAGGTATTGTAATCGATATTAATAATGTACCATCTAATTTTAGAAATAAGTTCATTAATCAAGGGTTAGTAGGGTTTAGGGTTGAATACTTAAATTCTAATGGAACAAAAATACCTAATTTCTTTAGAATAATAACATCGTCATTTTATTGTGAACCTATTTTTGAAAACTTAACAAACACTTCACAAAAATCTATTAGATATAGATACATTGAATCATCTACAAATTTAATTTTTTGTACCTTATCACCATCTTCTTCCCCAACTAATAAACCAAACGCAACTCCGTTTATTGGGCAACCAGATCAAAACATAATAATTTCGAACACTTATTTTAACCCAACAACTGTTGAGATTGAGATTGTTGAAAATGACATATCAACACTTGCAATTGCATTGTACGGTAACCAAACAAAATCTATGGATGACGGAATTTACACGGTATACGATAGTGATAATAATATTTATAAACAATATAACCTTTATGAAATAAAAGATCAATTTAATAATCTATTGTATGAGGTAAAACAAGATAGAGGTGATAATATTGACTTTAGTAAAAACTTTTCAAACATAACTTCATAATGGCGGTAAATAAATATAAATGTCCTCCTCAAACGGCAAGCGGTCAAGGGACTTTTTCTGACAACATAGTTGGTTTCCAATTAGTTGGTGGGGGAGGTCTGACGCAAGCAAATTTTGAGTTTACGACAAGTATTACCGAAAAACAAGATAGAACTTTTACAATTGGTTCGTTCTCCGATCCAATATCATTAGACACGTTAAATATGGCTAATGTTGAACAATCAAGAATATTGGTTGCAAATAACTTTAGAGTTTATCCAAATTTTGATTTAAGTCAGGTTACTAATTTTACGTTATTTGGGTCATTAGTAAAAAGATTATCTAGTTCTATTACAAATATAATAAGTTACTTTCCTGCGGCATTAGATGTTAGGTCAACACAAACAAATTTTGTTGTGGGTGAGACGGCACAAAATGTGTCTTTTGATAGTGTTCAAAACGAAACTTATTTTGAAATTCCAATAACAAAGATTATTAATCCATTTAATATAGATTATAGTGTTAATGCTACAAGAAACTTAGAATTAAGAGAAGTGCAAGTTTCATATTTAAGAAATTTTACAACACAATATACAAAATATTCGGTTTTTATAAATGAAAACGAATATCCGGTTACAGATATAATACCGGTTGAGGAAAATGATACGGTTTTAAAATTATATGTTGATGGAAATCCATTTTTGGGTACCCCCTCAAGTATGGAAGATTTTTTAATAAAACCAAAAGAATTATACACCAATAAGACATTTAACGAAGACTTAGATCCAGTTGAAAACTTTTTATTAAATAGGGAGATTGTTCCAAAATATAGTTCATACTTCCAAACACCAAAAGAAGCGGACGATGGTAATTATTATTTTACACAAGAAGTTGCAATATTCCCATTAAATGGTGCTTGGAATTTAGATATTACAACAAACAAGTTTACGCAATATTTAACTAAGTTAAATGATATTGGTGAAAGTTTAGATTCGTATAAAACAAATTTAATTGTTAGATTTTTAACTGCTGACGCTATTAAAGAATTTGACACCCCTGATCAAAAAATTCAAAAAGTATTACAAATATATGGTAGAAGTTTTGATGAAACAAGAACATTTATTAGTGCTCTTGCTAATATGAATTCTGTTAACTATACGATCAAAAATGACATACCATCTCAATTACTTAAAAACTTAGCACAAACTTTGGGTTGGAACATTAATATTTCCCCAATTACAAATGATGAGTTATTAAGTTCTGTTTTTAGTAATGGTAGTAATTCGTTTACGGGTTTACCTATGGGTCAAACACCGGAAGAATTAAATTACCAATATTTTAGAAATTTAATTCTAAATTCCGCATATTTGTTTAAATCAAAAGGTACTCGTAAATCAATAGAAATTCTTTTAAGAATGGTTGGTGCCCCTGAGGCCTTAACTGAATTTAATGAACATATTTATCTTGCGGATCAGAAAATTAATCTGAAACAATTTAATCAACAATATTTACAAATATCTGGAGGTACATACAGTCAAGAAATCCCTATTTTAGATACGAATAATTTATTTTCAATACAAGGTGTCCAATATACGGGATTTACAACAACAACTATAACCCAAGATGTTGGGTTAACATTGGAGGACTATCCTGTTGATAGTTATGGTTTTCCGAGTATGCCAGTTGAGACTGAGAGTTACTTCTTCCAAATTGGTGGAGGTTGGTTTGAGTCAACACCACAACATAGGATGCCGGCTAAGGTTGATTTAACAAATAGTGTTTTCACTGGTAATAATCCTAATTATCAAACAAAACTTTTACCATTTAATTACGGTCAAGAATATTTAGATAGATATAGAGAATTCCCATATATGAATGTTGGGTTTAATCTTATAAAAACTATAGATAATAATAAATCTTGGACTAATAGTGAAAAATATTTAAGAAAAAATAGTGATGGTAACTTTAATGCTTATTATGGGACATCTGATGATAGGTTAGTTATAAATGTTAAGAATGTTGATTTATTTATGAATCCGGCACAAGGTCTACTATATGATGTGTGGACAATGTCAAGAAGATATAATTACCCAATTCCTGAACAAGGTCTATTTTATGTTGATCCAACTTATTGTAATCCATACCCAAATCTTCAATATCCGCAAAGGGGGGGTATTGACTGGACTGAGATAATACCAAAACCAAAAGAAAAAACATTTTTTGAATTTGCACAAACTTTTTGGAAGAATATGATTAATGTTAGAAATAGACAATTTATTACTGACGGTAAAACAAGTGGGTACCCAACACTATCCTCAATCTATTGGAAATACTTAGAATCTGAAGGATCAATAAATATCCCTAATGATAATTTCACATATCAAACAATGATTGATTATGTAAATGGTATGGGGGATTATTGGGTAAGATTGGTGGAACAAATGATTCCGGCAACAACAATTTGGAATACGGGAGTTAAATATGAAAATTCAATTTTTCATAGACAAAAGTTTGTTTGGAGAAGACAAAGAGGGTGTGAAATTGTTCCAATACCTTGTAAACCTTGTAAATTAATAAGTCAATTATTTGCATATGATTGTCCTGTACAACAAACAATAATAGGTCTTTATCCTTGGGATACAAATCCATCAATTACATCTTTTGGGGCATTATTAGGTGATACTTTAACAACTTATGGGGTAAATAATAATGTAGACATTAATAATGACTGTTTATTAAATACACTTGAAAGTGAGTGGTATATTGATGTAAGAGTAGATGGTGTTTTAATTTTAATATATGAATTTTTTAATGGTATTGGATATTCAAACCCATCATTAAGTGTCCCAACACAAAATGATTGGGTTGATGCGTTAAACACTGGTTTAGTTGGTTTACTTGATTATGGTTTGGACTATCTTATAAATGAAACAGATCAAACAATAACAATATATAATAATAATTGTTTGCCGCTTAATGTAACCCAAAATTTTGAATTAAATGTGGGTATAAACTTTGATATTTTATGTAATCCGTGAGTTGTGGTCTAATAACATATAATCTTTTTATTACCGGTGATTGTACAAATACAAATGTCGGTGAAATTTATATTGAAATAACGGGGGGTAGTGCCCCGTATACCGTTTATGAATCGTCAACTACCGGGGTTTTACCAACATCAGCGGCAACAACCACATATTATTATAGTGGTCTTTCTGCCGATACCTATGTTTTGGCGATACAAGATTCTTGCATTTCTGGGGTGTCTACCGTATATCTTAATATACCGATATCTTCGGGAACATCAATAAGTATAGTTGATTCTAGTGGTACAACTTGTAATCAAGATAATGGACAAATAACATTTGGGTTTTCACCTTTTTATGGTGTTGGTGAAGCGTATCTATATGAAACAACTAATGGGTATGTGGCGAGTGCAATAACGCCAACAAATACTGTATCATTTGGGTCACTTTCGGGTGGGACATATTATATTGTTGGTGATGATGGTGCGGGATGTACCGGAACTAGTGCTAGTTGTGTTATCTTACCCTCAACTCAATTAACTTATGGTTTTTATATTGTAGATGATGCGAGTTGTTTGATTAATAGTGGATCGGGTAAAATATTTGTTACGGGAGAAACAGGTGTTTCACCATATACATATTTATGGAGTAATGGTCAAACGGGATCAACAATAACCGGATTAACTGCGGGTTTTTATACCGTTACAGTTACCGACTATAGAGGATGTTCGGTTACTCAAAGTGGTTATGTTAATAATGTACCACCTGTTGGTATCTCGTCCTTTTTAACAACGGGGAGTACTTGTTTTTCAAATGATGGGTCGGTTGAGGTTTTTGTTACAGGAGGTACCCCACCGTATTTCTTTTCTGGGTCAAATGGTGATACAACAATAACATTTGGTAATAGTTATTTATTTGAATTTTTACCTTCGGGCACTTTAACGGTTACTGTAACCGATGCCGGATTATGTACGGACACACAAAGCGTAAATCTGTTAACACCAAATGGTTTTACAATAGCGACAATATCAACATCAAATTCTATTTGTAGTAATAATGCTGGATCAATAACCATTGTTGTTAATACTGGATCACCAAGTGCCACATTTATTTATACATTATTAGATTCTTCGGGAAACACTGTTAGTACTGTCAGTCTTGGTGCGTTATGTGTATTTAATGGTCTACCATCTGACACATATAGCATATCTATTGATAATAATTCTGGATGTGTATATAATGGAACTGCAACAATATTTAACACTAATCTTTTTACTATAAGTGCGGTTACAACAAATACGACTTGTGGATTGAACAATGGTTCCGTTCAGTTACTTGCGAGTAGTGGAGGAACCTTACCTTATAGTTATCAAATTACGGGTTTCGGAGCTGGACCTGTATCCACATTTACTAATTTACCGTTTGGTAACTATTTAGCGACTGTTTCGGACGTTAATGGATGTGTACAAACACTTTCATTTACAATCCAACCATCAAGTAATGTGTACTTTAATTTATTTGTAATACAACCCATTGTTGGTAACGATGGTCAAATAACCACATTAATTAGTAGTGGTACTCCACCATTTACTTACAATTGGAGTTCAAATGTTAATGGTCAGACAGGTTCAACACTAACTAACTTAACTGCCGACACATATACTTTACAAGTTATTGACTCATCTGGATGTACTTTTACAAGAAATGTTATTTTGGGTGGAACTTTTTTAATAAATTCATATCAACTATATAATATTAGTAATACAACATTTACTAATAGTAATATTGTGGGTAAAAGAGGTGTTGGGCAAATGTTTAATGAAGGGTTTTTTGATTTAGTGTTAGATGATGACAATTGTATTATTAATAGTGCTAATTTTATTGCTGAGGTGAGTGTAAATGGTGAGGTTAAACAACAAGAATTTTATGTTTCTTCAGGGATTTATGATTATCCTAATGATTTAGAATGGGCAAATACTGTAAAAGACTTGGCGTTGTCTTTTCCCGATATTGGTGAAGTTGATTTTGACCTAACAAAAAATAAAATTACATTAGTAAACAATTGTGGTAATGTAAAAAAATTCTGTAAACCAACATTTTATAACAACTTATCAGATGCTAAAGTTGAAATATCATTAATTATAAATTACGATATTTCTTGTGTTAGTTGTAATGTATAAAAAACAAATTCACTTTTATAAAATATTAAGTATCTTTTAGTTTATGAAAGATATTATTTTTGTTACGGCACAACCTGATGTACCATATTTTCATTGGCAGGTTAAACTTTACACACATAATTTTATTGAAAAAGGAATAAATCCTTGTCAAATCCATGTAATTTTTGGTTTAATGAATAATCAAAAAGAACCATCGGAAGGGGCGTTGGAATTATGTGATTATGGATATAATGTATATTTTTATGATGATCGGAGGATTAATAAATCATACATCCCAAGTATAAAACCATATTTAGTTTCACAATGGTTATATGAAAACCCCCAATATGGTAAAACCTTCTTTTTACATGATGCGGATATTATTTTTAAAGAGTTACCCGATTTCAATTCAATGATGGGGGATGACGTATGTTATTTATCTGATACTATTGGGTACATTGGGTACAATTATATAATGGATTGTTGTGAGAGATATGAAAAAAACCATCCTAATTCTGAAAAGGGTCAATTATTAAAAGAGATGGCAAATGTTGTTGGTTTAGATGTTGAAAAAATAAAACTAAATCAGGACAATTCCGGTGGGGGACAATATTTGTTAAAAAATATGACATATGAATTATGGGAAAAAATATATTTAGATTGTGTTCCTTTATATCATCAAATGCACAATTATAATAAAAGGTTCCCAATTAGTCCTGGGGAAATTCAATTTTGGACTGCGGAAATGTGGTCATTATTGTGGAATTTATGGTTATCGGATTTTAAAACAAAAGTTGTTCCTGAACTTGATTTTTCTTGGGCGACTGATGATTTAAAAATATATGAAAAAAAACCAATATTACACATGGCTGGAGTAACGGATGATTTAAAAAATACAAAGTTTTATAAGGGGGAATATATTAATGTTGACCCAATAAAAAGATTAATTGAGAATGAAAACCATTTCGATTATGTTGATAAAAATAGCTCAACAATAAAATACATTGAAGTCATGAAATCATTTATACAAAAAATGAAAATTTGATTATTTATATAGTAAAGAAATAAATTAAATGGGTATTATATATAAAGTACAAAATACTGGCACGGTACCATATAATGGGTTTACATTTACTGACGCTAATAGTGTCGTAAAAGTAATTGATCTGCAACCACTATTAACGTATTATGTTGATGGTAATAGTGTTATTTCCCCCTCGGCGTTAGTTACGGTTCTGTACATGGATAAAACTCAGACAAAATATTGTTTCCAAAGTTGTTGTGGGACATATGTTTTTAGTTTTAATGGTGTTGGAACTATTGAAACGTTTGGTAACTATTCTCTTGGGGATGTTATAAATTTTGGGGAGGCAATATCTTCAGCAAATCCAACTGAAATTAGATCTGGTTGTTTTGAATTAATAAGTAGTGGTGTTACAGGGACATATTCTTGTGGTTTGATTGATAATAATTATACAACTGTTAGTATTGATAGTAGTTACACAAAGTGTAGTGATTGTCTTACGGATGTTTCTTGTTGTACACAATATCAAGTAACTAATCAAAGTTCTATTGGTTTGGCAAGCAAAATAG
>Ga0209107_10000558_pt1 | contig 21503 bp, 18 predicted proteins | sample LakErihyJuly2011_2_FD_187460 | JGI IMG/M metagenome (GOLD analysis project Ga0209107, IMG submission 187460) | Freshwater microbial communities from dead zone in Lake Erie, Canada - CCB hypolimnion July 2011 (SPAdes) (version 2) | ecosystem: Environmental > Aquatic > Freshwater > Lentic >...
GATGATTTTGAAGGAAAATCAATTCAAACCTGGGTCTATTCTAAAAATAGAGAAGCAGGATTTTATGATTTTAAAGAGCCGACTAAAAAGGTATTGGCATTTTATACCAAGTATGTAGGCCCATACGCCTATGAAAAATTAGCTAATATTCAAACACCTAGTGTGAATGGCGGAATGGAGACTTCCTCTGCAATATTTTATGGAGAGAACTTAGTTAATGGAAAGGGTGAAGAACGTACTAGAAATATAGTTGTTCATGAGATTGCACATCAATGGTTTGGTAATGCAGTTACTGAATCCACCTGGGATGACGCATGGTTAAGTGAAGGATTTGCTACTTTTTTCACCATACTATATTATGAAAAGGAATATGGTCAAGCCGAATATAATAAAAGAATTATAAAGGCAAAAAAAGCAGTTCTTGATATGACCGTAAAAATGCCCGATTTTAGTATTATAGCTCCAAGAACAGCTGAGAAAGAGGCTGTCACCACAGGATTAACCTACCAAAAGGGCGCATGGTTTTTACATATGTTGCGAAATAAAATGGGAGAACAAGATTTTAAAAAAGGTATTCAATCTTATTATAAAAAGTTTTACAATGCCAATGCCACCACAGATGACTTTAGATTTGAAATGGAAAAAGCAGCTGGCTTAGATTTGAAAATATTTTTTAAACAATGGTTATACCAACCAGTGAATCCAAAAATTGATGCAATATGGAGTTATGATCCAATAAGCCATAAAATCAATATTAATTTAACACAATCCCAACTAACAAATTTTAATTTTGATATCCCAATAGAGATAGGCTACTATACCAAAGGCAGCGTATCACCAGTAATATTAAAAATGAATTTGAATAAGAAACAATTAAGTCAATCTTTTAATGTGAAGGGCATACCGGAAAATATAGAAGTGGATCCTAGAAATGTTTTACTCAGTTCCAATACTATTACACAAAAGTAATTGGATCAAAATATTACATTTAATAGAATTTTTAATACCGATATGCTTAAAATATTTATTCTAATCTTTTTAGTCCTTTTTAATATGGGGCATTTAAACGCCCAGCATACAAAAAGTCCAAATATCATTTTATTCTTGATTGATGATATGGGATGGATGGATAGTTCGGTTCCATTTGGTGATAGTGTTGGGTTATTAAATAAACAATTCAAAACACCTAATCTTGCATTGTTAGCAAAGCAAGGTGTTAAGTTCACCAATGCTTATTCAAATTCAGTTTGCACCCCTACCCGCACAAGTATTTTAACTGGAATGAATGTGACAAATCATGGTGTTACCAATTGGACATCTCCAGTAAAGAATAATACCACCGATGCAATAGATGATCAGTTTAATCCTGCACCATGGAAAATCAATGGAGTTGCAATCAATAGTATCACGACCTATCCGCAAATTTTAAAACAATCAGGTTATTACACGATACATGTTGGCAAAGCGCATTGGGGCTCAGCTGGCACGCCTATGTCGAACCCTTTAAACCTGGGTTTTATGGTAAATATTGCAGGGCATGCTGCAGGACATCCGCAAAGCTATTATGGCAAAGATAATTATGGTAATATTCCAGGAAAATCAACCTACCAGTCTGTACCAGATTTAATGAATTATCATGGTTCTGACACAAATTTAACAGAAGCACTGACGCTTGAAGCAATAAAAAGTTTAGAAGAACCCATTCGATTAAAAATGCCCTTTTATTTGAACATGGCGCATTATGCAGTGCATGTTCCAATACAACCTGACATTCGATTTTATCAATCCTATTTGGATGAAGGCCTAGATACTACAAATGCGAAATATGCAAGTATGGTTGCTTCCATGGATAAAAGCTTGGGTGATATTATGAAATATCTTACAGCAAAAAATATTGCAAATAATACCATCATCATTTTTATGAGTGATAATGGTGGATTAAGCCTAAGCGGGGCAAGAGGAAAAGAGGCACATGTTCAAAATTTACCATTACGCGCAGGCAAGGGCTCCATGTATGAAGGAGGAATTCGTGTTCCGATGATTGTAAAATGGCCTGCAATCGCAAAAGCAAATACGTCCATCAAGCAATATGTTATTGCAGAAGATTTTTTCCCCTCCATTCTTGAAATGGCTGGAATTACTTCTATTAAAACAATTCAAAATGTGGATGGGAAAAGCTTTGTTCCATTTTTAAAGAATAATAAAATCACGGATACGAATCGAATACTAGTTTGGCATTATCCAAATAAATGGATAAATGGTGATGGGCCTGCAATTAATTATAAATCAGCTATCAGACAAGGAAGTTGGAAATTGATTTATGATTTAAGAAACGGCCATAAAGAATTATTTAATTTATCATATGATATTGGTGAACATTTTGATTTATCAGAGCAACAACCTGCAAAAACCAAACAATTAACAATAAAGCTTAAGGAAATTTTGGGAAAAAACAATGCCCCAATGCCGAGTTATAAATTAAATTCAAAAAAGGTGGAAATATTAATTGATTAATTAACTTTACCCATTTAAAAGTAAGCATGCGTAAAAAAGACAATCAAGGTTTAATTAGTGCAATTATAACGGTACTTTATTTAATGGTACATTTTGTGTCTGATTTTGGTGGCGCTGATGTTATGGGCGCACAATGGTTATACACAAGCACCCTTGATTTGGCCGTTTTAGTATATATATTCATAAATAGAACTACTTACAAAGAAGCAATAACGGCTATATTTAATTACAAATTCACTCTCCTATTTTCATTTCTGGTTTTGTGGGCTATTGGATCTTATTTTTATGCAATTAACCCCACTGAAACTTTAGTTACGCTTGCAAGATTAATTTCAACCTATTTGGTATTTATTCAGATCTCCATTCTTTTTTATAAAAAAGACCTAAAATATATTTTCAATATTGTTTCATTCGCCATTGCCTTTTTATTACTTTGGGATTCATTTTATATTTTAAAGGGCTTCTCCAAAAATATAGAAACCATGGATTTAGATGCCAATATTATTAGTTTATCAGGTAATCATGGCAATAAAAATGTCATGGCCGCAAGTTTATTAGTAAAATTTCCATTTGTTTTATGGTTAATTATCAATCATAAATCATTCATTAAAATAATCAATATAGGCGTTTTGTTTCTTGGTGTAGTTGCGTTATTTATTATGAATACAAGATCTACCTATGTAGGCTTAGGTATTATATTTTTAATTTACTCATTAACCACTGTCTTTTTTGTAGGTATTACAAACAAAACAAAAGCAGCATTACAAGTAGCCTATTTTGTAGGCCCAATTATACTAGGATTTTTTGTTGCAAATTTACTTTTAGCCAATGCTGTTGATATGCAAGGTTATCAAGGGGGTTATGGTACGGTTACAAAAAGAGCAGGTGATATTACTATCCAAAGTGAACAAGGCAGTCGTATTCATTTGTGGAAAGGTGCTATTGATTATGCAACCAAACATCCATTTGTTGGGGCTGGTTATGGTAATTGGAAACTTGCTTCCATCCCTTATGAAAAAGAATTTACAAATGATTTGTTTGTACCTTATCATTGCCATAATGATTTTATAGAAATGTTTGCAGATTTAGGCATCATGGGAGGTATTGCATTTGGTTTCATGTTTTTATTAGTACCCATTTTTACTATTAAAATGTGGCGAAAAAAAGAATTTAAGCCCTATCAATTAACAGCTACTATCTCATTTATGGCAGTTACCTGTTATGCAGTGGATGCATTTTTAAACTTCCCTGCCGAACGCACTGCCATGCAAACCATGTTGGCTGTTTCAGCTGCCTTGGTATTTTTACCCATAAGTCATATTAATAAAACAAAAGTAAATGGTAGCATTTTAAATAAATCTATTCCGTTCATCTTCTATTTTATATCATTATTATTAATAGTTCCCTCTATTTATGTTGCGAAACAAACATATGATTCTTTAAAAATTCAGAAGTATGTCATGGGTGAAATAGATACGGATCCAAAAATGGCATTGGATGAGGTGAAATCATCGTTTCCTGACATACCTAATTTATCAACTTCTACCCTTCCAATAAAAGGTTTAATAGCTCGATATGAATTTAGAGATAAGCATTATGATGAAGCATTACGATTATTAAAAGAAAGTGAAAACGACAATCCTTATTTACACTATAATGATTTTATAAGAACTGCGGTGTATGCTGACAAACAAAAATTTGATAGTGTTGCTATTTATGCAAAAAAAGCTTTTTATAATTGGCCCAGAGCAACAAGTTATTATAAAAATATTATGTTTAGTTCTGCTAGGAACAAGGACAGTATCGAAATTAAAAAAGCATATAAAGAATACATTAAATACCGACCTGGCGCTGAAGCCAATGCACAATACTTACTTGCGATGTATGAAGTAAAGGGTGCTGCTGATAAAAACATGATGGCTTTACTTGATTCAACAAATGCCAGATTCCCTAGAGATAGTGCCATCTTAGCAAGAGTAAATAGCATTTTTTCAAGTAATAAATCAAGTGCTCAAAGTACAGATGTTGTAACTAGTTTATTAAACAACGGAAAAGAAGCATTCATAAAAAAGCAATTTATTAAAGCAGCACAATTTTATTTACAAGCCGTACAATTGGATCCAGCCAACTATACGCATTATGAAAACGCAGGTATTAGTTATTATTCAGGAGGTAATTTTGTAAAAGCGATCTCTAACTTTGAAAAAGCTGTTCAGTTTTCAAGTGCAAATACTGGAAAGTCAGAATTTTTTATGGCAATGAGTTTTATTGCTTTGGGTAAAAAGGAACAAATATGTGCTCCTTTAAATACAGCCAAACTTAAGGGATACCCTGGGGTGGATACTTATTTAGGGCAGTATTGTAAGTAAGGTGATCCATTCTTCCCCTTTTTGCAAAAGCAGGATTACCTCACTGCGTTCGGTGATCCTGTATTCACCCGGATTGCCGTCGTTTCACTCCGTCATCCATTCTTCACCTTTTTTGCAAAAGTAGGATTACCTCACTGCGTTCGGTGATCCTGTTTTCACCCGGATTGCCGTCGTTTCACTCCGTCATCCTTTCTTCACCATTTTGCAAAAACAGGATTACCTCACTGCGTTCGGTGATCCTATATTCACCTTTTTGCAAAAGCATACTATATCAGCCCATTCGCTTCGCTCTGGGCTATGAGTTGTTTAGCTTGTTCGAATTTGTGAGCAAGCTCCCAATTCTCACTCCCTAAACAACTCAGCCACAACTTCGTTGTGGCTGATATCCCTTTTTTGGTCGGGTGAACAGGATTTGAACCTGCGACCACACGCCCCCCAGACGTGTACGCTACCGGACTGCGCTACCACCCGATTATTGAAAGCAACTCCTATAAAGTATTGGTCAACAATCTAAATACACCTAAAATGGCCTATTTGATTGGTTTTGAACCTAAGATATCAGAAATTGCCGTCTCTTTGCTCCTGCATCCTGTATTCTCCATTTGCAAAAGCATATAACATCATCCCATACACTTCGTTGTGGCTGATCTCCCTTTTTTGGTCTGGAAATCAGGAATTCGGGTGTAAATATAACCTTAAATAGAAAAATCAAGGTATATTGCATCAAAATTTTACAGACCCGATGACAATTCTTCTAAGTCAAGTTAAAATTGCAGATACGAGGTCACCTTTTAATGGGTTAATTAAGGATATTTTAATTAAAGACCAACATATTGTTTCCATCACTGATAAATATACAGGAGCGGCTGATCAAACAATAGATTTAAACAATTCAATTATATCTCCAGGATTTATAGACCCATTTGTACATTTTTGCGATCCAGGGATGGAACACAGTGAAACTTTAACCACAGGTGCTAATGCAGCAATACAAGGTGGATTTACCACCGTTTTTGTAGTGCCTAACACAACCCCTGTTATAGATAATAAATCGCAGGTGACCTATGTAAAACAACATAGCCAAGAATTACCTATTCATATTTTACCCATTGGGGCCCTATCAAAAAAAATTGAAGGAAAGGATTTAGCAGAGATGATTGATATGAATTCAAATGGTGCAATTGCCTTTAGCGATGGATTATACCCTGTTCAGTCAACACTTTTATTTTTGAAAGCATTACAATATGTAAAAGCTTTTGATGGTGTGGTCATTCAAATGCCTATTGATAAAAGTTTGGGTAGCTTAGGTTTAATGAATGAAGGAATTTTATCTACCAAATTAGGACTACCAGGAATACCAGCAATTGCTGAAGAACTAATTATTTCAAGAGATATTGAATTATTAAAATACACTAATTCTCAATTACACATAACCGGTGTAAGTACTGCAAAAGGAATTACACTCATACGTAATGCAAAAAAAGAAGGTTTGAAAATTACATGCAGTGTAACCCCTTACCATTTATTCTTTACCGAGGAAGATTTAAAAGATTACAATACTTTATTAAAAGTATTCCCACCACTAAGAACAAAACTAGATCAAGAAGCCTTATTCAATGCAATTGAAGATGGTACTATTGATTGCATTAGCTCACACCATATGCCGCAGGACTGGGATGCAAAAACAATTGAATTCGAAAATGCAAAAGCAGGTATTGCTAGTATTGAAACCAGCTTTGCAACTGTGCAACATTTGTTCCCTAAATTATCGGATAATAGAATTTCGGAATTATTTTCAATTAACGCAAGAAATATTTTCAAATTAGATAACCACGGAATTACAGAAGGCAGCATTGCTGATTTAACTTTTTATCATAAAACAGAAACTACCCTTTTATCTCAAAAGGAGTCAAAGAGTAAATCGGCCAATTCCCCTTTTTGGGATATAAAACTATCTGGGAAGATAAAAGGAGTATATAGCAAAGGAAAATTACATCTAGCATAATATTAAAATAACAAATAATCAAATTGAAACCATGGAAAATAAAGTAACCTCTCACATTATTAAAGGTGCAATTTTGAGTGCATTTGGAATTTTAATAAGTATCATTGTTACCGTATTTAATTTATACGAAGTAAGCTGGATTAATTACATAAATTATGCAATTACTATTGGCGGTTTAATATATAGTTGCATTATGTATGCAAATGAAAATAACAACAACGTAACCTTCGGGAATATTTTTGCACATGGATTTAAAACAACATCAGTTATCATTGTTATAACCGTGGTATATGTTTTTCTTTCTTTAAAAGTATTATTCCCTGAAATGCCTGAAAAAATATTAGATATAGCTAGAAAGAAAATGGCCGAAAATCCTCAAATGACAGATGAGATGATTGAACAAGGAATCGGAATGACTAAGAAATTCTTATTACCTTTTGCGATTGGTGGCGCAATAATTGGTACCGCATTTATGGGTGTAATTGCTTCATTAATTGGCGCAGGAATTGCTAAGAAAAATCCAATTGATCCATTTGCAGAACCTATTGCTTAAATTTATATATGCAAATAAGCCTTGTCATACCTTTATTTAACGAAGCCGATTCATTGCCTGAATTAATGGCTTGGATACATCGTGTTATGCAATCCAATAACTTTAGTTATGAAGTGATTATGATTGATGACGGTAGTGATGACAATAGTTGGGGAACAATTGCCAACTTAAGAAATGAATATCCTAGTTTAAAGGGGATAAAATTCCAAAGAAATTATGGAAAGTCGGCTGCTTTGAATGAAGGCTTTAAGGCTGCACAAGGCGAAATAGTCATTACGATGGATGCTGATTTACAAGACTCCCCTGAAGAAATTCCTGAATTTGTTGAAATGATTACCAAACAAGGATATCATTTAGTAAGTGGCTGGAAGAAAAGAAGATATGATAATACTTTCACTAAAAATATTCCTTCCAAAATTTATAATGCAGTAGCCCGTAAAAGTTCTGGCATTCAATTGCATGATTTTAATTGTGGTATAAAAGCTTATCAATTAAAAGTGGTAAAAAGTATTGAGGTTTTTGGTGAAATGCATAGGTATATTCCTATTTTAGCCAAATGGGCAGGGTTTAAAAAAATTGGAGAAAAAGTGGTTGTTCATCAAGCACGTAAATATGGCACTACTAAATTTGGCTGGGAGCGCTTTGTTAATGGTTTTTTAGACTTAATGACTATTCAATTTTTATCTAAGTTTGGTAAAAAGCCCATGCAATTTTTTGGTCTCCTTGGCTCTTTATTTTTCATAATTGGATTTATATCTGTTGGATTCATCGTTACAGGAAAAATTATAGATGCTAATTATACAGTTACTAATAAACCTAGTTTTTATATTGCATTAACCTCCATGATGGTTGGTATGCAATTATTCTTAGCAGGTTTTATTGGGGAATTAGTGAATCGTAATGCATCTGAAAGGAATGTCTACTTAATCGAAGATAAACAAGGATGGTAAACAAATTGGTCATAATTGGCCCAGCATGGCCATTGCGTGGTGGCCTTTCTGCTTTTGATGAAAAATTAGCAACCCAATTTACAGAAAAAGGTATTCATACAAGAATTGATACTTTCTCATTGCAATACCCTTCTATACTATTTCCAGGGAAAAGTCAATATACAAGCGATCCAAAACCTAAAGATGTAAATATAACAGTTTGTATAAATTCAATCAACCCTTTTAATTGGATTAATATTGGTATAAAATTATACAGAGAAAAGCCAGATTTAATTATAGTACGATTTTGGATCCCATTTTTAGCCCCTTGTTTAGGTACGATTTTAAAAATTGCAAAAAAAAACAAACACACCAAAGTAATATCGATTGTAGATAACATGATTCCCCATGAAAAAAGAATGGGTGATCAATTATTATCTAAATACTTTGTAAAAACGATTGATGGATTTATTGCCATGAGTGAAAAAGTAAAAAATGATATAAAAACATTTTCACACAAACCTGTATCTATTTCACCACATCCTATTTTTAATCACTTCGGTGATCCAATAACTAAAAAAGAAGCAAGAACCCAATTAGGTTTACCACAAGAAGAAAAAATAATATTATTTTTTGGCTATGTCCGTAAATACAAAGGCCTTGATTTATTAATTCAAGCAATGGCTGATGATACTATTAAGAAATTAGGCATACAATTAATGATTGTAGGAGAATTTTATGAAGATGCAAGTGCTTATCATGAATTAGTAAATTCCCTTGGTTTACAAAATCATATTACTTTCTATTCCAACTATATCCCTGACGGGGAGGTGAAAAATTATGTTTGTAGCGCTGATTTTATTATACAACCTTATAAAAATGCAACCCAAAGTGGGGTTACTCCCCTCGCTTATCATTTTGAGAAACCAATGTTGGTGACCAACGTGGGAGGATTAGCGGATACAGTACCGCACTTAAAAACAGGTATAGTTGTTGCACCTAGTACAATTGAAATAGCAAGAGGAATTGAAACTTTATATGACTTGGGCGAAAATCACTTTGTTCCCTATATAATTGAAGAAAAGAAAAAATATAGCTGGTCGCAAATGACCGAAAAGTTTTTAGCTTTGTACCAACAATTATAATGACTAATTTTAATATAACCTATCATTTATATGCATCACCAAAAAATTTCATCCATCATTAACGAATCAATTAAAGTAAAACAAACGCTTTTAGCCGATGTTGACTTAATTGCACAAATTAATACGGTCGTAAAAGTAATTACTACTGCTTTTCAAAATGGTAATACTGTTTATTTTGCAGGTAATGGCGGCAGCGCAGCTGATGCACAACACTTGGCTGCTGAATTTTCAGGTCGTTTTTATAAAGACAGAAAAGCATTGCCTTCAGAAGCTTTACATTGTAACACCTCCTATTTAACCGCTGTAGCGAATGATTATAGCTACGATATCATTTATGCTAGATTAATTGATGGCATTGCAAAACCAGGCGATGTATTGGTGGGTATCAGTACTTCAGGAAATTCAGGAAATATTGTTAAGGCATTTGAAATGGCTAAAACCAAGCAAGTAGTCACCATTGGATTTACAGGTGATAAAGGCGGTAAGATGAAAGAAATTTCAGACTATTTAATCAATGTCCCTTCGAATGATACCCCAAGAATTCAAGAGTCCCATATTTTAGTAGGACATATTATATGCGAATTAGTGGAAAGTAATATTTTTGGATAATTCCCAATAATTAAAAAACAACAACATTTTGTCATTTAACTTATCAGATATTAATACCAATTGGACACTCTTTTTAGATAGAGATGGTGTGATTAACGTTGAAAAGGACAATGACTATATTAAAACATGGAACGAATTTGAGTTTTATAATGAAAGTATTGAAGCCCTTCCCATTTTAGCGAACTTATTTAAAACCATTGTTATTGCCACCAATCAAAAAGGCGTTGGGCGTGGTATGATGACCGAATCTGATTTAAATCAAATTCATGAGAATATGTTGCGAACCATTGAAACTATCGGTGGTAGCATTGATCATGTATTTTATTGTACTGATATTGAAAATGACTCCATCAATCGTAAGCCGCAACCAGGAATGGCCATGCAAGCAAAAGAAATGTTCCCTTCTATTGACTTCAGCACTTCAATCATGGTCGGTAACAGACCCAGTGATATGGCATTTGGTCGTAATGCAGGTTTACATACCATATTTTTAGCTACAACCCATCCCGAAACTCCTTTTCCTGATCCTAGCATTGATTTCAGATTTAACAACCTACTTGAATTTGCAAATGCATTGTCAAAATAAGCTTAAGTAAAATGAAACAATTTATATTTATTGGGGCAATACTTATTTCAATAAATAGCAATTTAAGAGGGCAATACATTAATAATTATGATTCTACAGGAATTCAGTTACAAATATTAGCCAACCGTATTCAGGAGGATACCGTCCTTAGAGATCGTTTAAACGCTGATAGCATTTTCACGAGAGCATTGGTACAAACCTTAAAAAGTCCCTACTCCTTTAAATATAACTTTGACTCATTAACGGCGATTAAACATATCATTTCCCCTGATGGACGTTTTAAATTTTTTAGTTGGCAGGTGGACTTGGGTGATGGCACTTATCGTCAAAGAGGTGCAATGCAACTACCAACCAATGAGGGACATCTTAAACTTTTAGCCTTTTTTGACAATTCTGATTTTGTTCAAAATAATACATTGGGTGTGAATGATAGAAAAAAATGGATTGGTGCTATTTACTATGATATTATCCCAATACCATATAATGGAACTACCATTTATACTTTATTAGGATTTGATGAAAATAATACCAGTGTATCAAAAAAAATAATTGAAGTAGTACGTTTTGAAAATGAAGAACCCATTTTAGGTGGAGATTTTTTCAAATTTACGCCTGATCCCACCTACCCAATTGGAACTATTGATCGTTTTATTTATAGCTTTAAAAAAGGCAGTAACGCAAATATTAAATACGAGAAATTACAAAACAGAATTATCATTTCAGAATTAGCGAGTACCGATAATGATTTAAAAAAACAGGAAACTTTAGTGCCCTCAGGTAACTTTAAATTCTTTACATGGAAGAATAATAAATGGGAAATGTCTATCAAAGAAGAAAACTCCAACAAAAAGAAATAATTCCACTAAAACATCAATAAAATAATACTAAAAAAAAGTCCGCATAAATGTAGACTTTAAATATCATTTAATTCAGGAACTAACTAATCTAATTTAAGTACCGCTAAAAATGCTTCCTGCGGAATTTCTACATTACCTATTTGACGCATTCTCTTTTTACCTTCTTTTTGCTTTTCTAACAACTTGCGTTTACGGCTAATATCACCACCATAACACTTGGCTGTAACATCCTTACGCATAGCACTAATATTTTCTCTTGCAACTACTTTAGCACCAATTGCCGCTTGAATAGCAATTTGGAATTGTTGCTTCGTTAATAATTCTTTTAACTTTTCACAAAGTCGTCGTCCAAAATCAGAAGCTTTCCCTCTATGTATTAATGCACTTAAAGCATCCACCTTCTCGGCATTTAATAAAATATCCATCTTTACAATATCTGCATCCCTAAATCCAATTTGGGAATAATCAAAGGATGCATATCCTCTTGTTTGACTCTTTAATTTATCATAAAAATCAAATACAATTTCCGTCATAGGCATTTCAAAAATTAATTCTACCCTAGTAGGTGTTAAATAACTTTGATTCATTAATATTCCACGCTTACTCAAACAAAGTGTAATGATATTTCCAATATAATCCGGAGAAGTAATAATTTGTGCACGAATATAAGGCTCTTCAATATGTTCAATCTTTACAGGATCGGGCATCTCTGAAGGATTATTAACGATAATTTTTTCACCTCTTGTTGTAAAGGCAATAAAACTTACGTTGGGTACTGTCGTAATTACCGTTTGATTAAACTCGCGCTCTAAACGCTCTTGAATAATCTCCATGTGCAGTAACCCTAAAAATCCACATCTAAAACCAAAACCTAATGCTTGTGAAGTTTCTAATTCAAAAGTTAAAGAAGCGTCATTTAATTGTAATTTTTCCATACAATCTCTGAGTTCCTCAAACTCATCTGTATTCACTGGATAAATACCAGCAAAAACCATTGGTTTAACTTCTTCAAAACCATTGATCATGGGTCCGGGATTATTTGCAAGTGTAATGGTATCTCCCACTTTGACTTCCTTGGCCACTTTAATACCTGTAATAATATAACCCACATCACCTGCACGCACTTCTGCCTTTGGGGTCATTGCCAATTTTAAAACACCCACTTCATCTGCATTATAATCTCGACCGGAGGCAACAAAGCGAATTTTATCATTCTTCTTTAACACCCCATTCATAATTCGATAGTAAACAATAATACCTCTGAAGCTATTAAAAACACTATCAAAAATGAGCGCTTGAAGTGGTGCTTCTGTGTCACCTTTTGGTGCTGGAATACGCTCACATATAGCTTGTAAAATTTCTTCAATACCAATACCTGAACGACCACTAGCCAATAAAATATCTTCTTGTTTGCAACCTATTAATTCAATAATCTGATCAGTCACTTCTGGAATTTTGGCACCATCCATATCAATTTTATTAATGACAGGAATTATTTCCAAATTATTATCTAATGCTAAATATAAATTACTAATTGTTTGTGCTTGTATTCCTTGAGAAGCATCCACTAATAACAAAGCACCTTCACAAGCAGCTAATGCCCTACTTACTTCATAACTAAAATCAACGTGACCAGGTGTATCAATTAAATTGTATGTATAGGTAACGCCTTTATGAATATAATTTATTTGAATCGCATGACTTTTAATAGTGATTCCTTTTTCACGCTCCAAATCCATATCGTCCAAAACCTGGTTCATCATTTCTCTTTCAGTGATCGTTTTGGTGTGTTCTAACAAACGATCTGCCAAGGTGCTTTTACCATGGTCAATATGAGCGATAATACAAAAATTTCTTATGTTCTTCATGTAAGTGAAAATAGGATTTAAAATCTATTGAAGTGCGTTTATGATGGCAGTGAATTCGGAAGTAATTAAAGAAGCGCCACCAACCAAACCTCCGTCTACATCTGGTTGGGAAAATAATTCAACCGCATTAGCAGCCTTAACACTGCCGCCATATAAAATTGATATTTGATCCGCTATATCCGCGCCATATTTTATTGCTAAAACAGATCTAATAAAAGCATGTATCTCCTGTGCTTGTGCACTTGAAGCTGTTTTACCGGTACCAATTGCCCAAATAGGTTCATAGGCAATCACTACATTTAAAAGTTGGTTCGGGGATAAATGAAATAAGGAATTGATTAATTGTGTTTCCACAAAAGCATTTTGAGTACCCGCTTCTCTAATAGCTAAAGGTTCTCCACAACAAAAAATGGGTGTACTATTGTTGGCCAATACTGCATTTACTTTTTCAGCTAATAAGGCATCTGATTCTGCAAAATATTCACGTCTTTCAGAATGTCCAATAACGATATGATTTACCCCAACTGATGAATACATAGGTGCCGAAATTTCACCAGTAAATGCACCATTAGTATTTTGATGACAGTTTTGAGCCGCAACAAAAACATTGGATATTGCTCCAATTTGCTGTACGGCATTTGATATATATATGGCTGGAACTGAAAATATAACTTGTTGATTATCAGATAATTTAGGTAGCTTATCTAAAATACTGTTCAGCAAATCTTTCGCTTCTTGCTGATTTAAATTCATTTTCCAATTGGCCGCAGCTATTTGTTTTCTCATATTCGTTGAACTATTTAAACACTAAATTTAGCGATGCAAAGGTAGTTAAAAAATAGTTGAATTTGGTCCAATTTATCAGTTTATACAAGCAAAGATAAAATGGTAAAATGCGCAAAATAAAAGGATTAGGAAGCTTTTTTGTACAATTTTTGGAGTACTTGCTTTTCATCTTCCGACATTACAAAACCTTTTAATTGTTTCCAATTACCAATGTCTTCAATAGCTTTATCAATTTGATATCCAGGTGTAATGCCCCAAGTAAAATTGGGCATAAATTTCGGAAGCAAGCCATTCCCGAATATGTTGGCACTTACGCCAATATAACTGCCTGTATTGATACTTGATTGAATGGCAAAACGACTATAATCACCCACTAGCATTCCCATTTTTTGACCTACTGTTTCCCAAATTTGTTTGGCCTCATTCCACATTTGTATGGGTCCCGCTGTATTTTTTATATTACTATTACAAGTGCCCGCACCTAAGTTGCACCAATGTCCAATGATACTATCCCCCAGATATCCTTCATGACCCTTATTGGAAAAACCCATCAAAACTGAATTTTTAATTTCGCCACCAGCCAAGCAATAAGGTCCAATGGTCGTTGCACCATAAATACTTGTATTCATTTTAACTACCCCCTTTTCCCCTAAAACAAAAGGTCCTCGTATGGCTGTGCCTTCCATAATCATCGCATTTTTGCCAATATAAATGGGGCCTGTACTTGCATTTAAAATAGCACAATGTACTTCAGCCCCTTTTTCAATAAATATATTTTCAGGTTGTATTACTTTATTGCTTGCGTCAATTTTAATTCCGGTGCCATGCTTCTTAGCCCAATTAAAATCATTCTCAATAAATTTTGTGTGTAATTGCAACATGCCAATCGCATCATGTACAAACTCCCCTTGCTCGAAAGTTATGGGTGCGAAATTGGCTAATAAAATTTTTTCAATAGATCGTTCGTCAGTGTAAGTAGCAATCCATTTCCCCGACTTGCTAATTATTTTTTCTCCGAATTTTAAATTTAAAATCGCATCCACTAAATCAGTGGTTGGGATACAGGTCACATTTATAAAAATAGCCGCTTCTTTGTTTTGTAAAAAATCGCTGTTATCATATAATTTTTGCAAGTATGGGACAGTGTAGATAGCTGTTTCTTTATTTAAGAAATGTTCCCATCTTTCTTGAAAAGAGTAAATACCCATTCTGAATTGTGCAACTGATTGCGTCAAACTAAAAGGATAAAATTTTTCTCTATCCGCAATATCCACTAAAACAAACTGCATAGTATGCTTATTTATATGTAAAAGTAAAGCAAGTTTAAGGAAATTGCAGATCTTCCTTAACATATTCATTTAATGCTTATTTTTGATGTATAAATTATTAGTTATGCAAATAGGTTATTTTGATTATCCTTCTCCGGCCAATGAGCCCGTTTTATCTTATGCGCCAGGAACTCCTGAAAAATTAGCTTTAAAGAAAGCCCTTGCTAGTTTGAAAAGCAAAACAATGGATATACCCATGTATATTAATGGTAAGGCAGTTCGAACTGGAAATAAAATTGGTATTCATCCGCCACACGAAATCAAACACACCCTTGGTCATTTTCATATGGGTACAAAAAAACATGTAGATCAAGCGATTACAAGTGCCTTAAAAGTGCGTAACGCTTGGGCAGATATGTCCTGGGAATCACGTGCACATATATTTTTAAAAGCAGCAGATTTATTGGCCACCAAATATCGCTTTGAAATGAATGCTGCTACCATGCTTGGTCAAAGCAAAAATGCATATCAAGCCGAAATTGACGCCGCATGTGAATTGATTGATTTTTTAAGATTCAATGTTCATTTTTTAAGTACCATATATAAGCAACAACCAGTTTCCTCTCCAGGTATGCATAATAGAATGGAATGGCGTGGCTTGGAAGGATTTGTTTTAGCCATCACTCCATTTAACTTTACAGCGATAGGTGGAAACCTTCCTGCATCAGCTGCTATGTGTGGTAATGTTGTAGTATGGAAAGCAGCTAACACGCAAGTGTATTCTGCACAATTATTTATGCGAATTTTAAAAGAAGCAGGGCTTCCAGATGGTGTTATAAATTTAGTTTATGTTGATGGTCCAACCATTGGTGCTACTTGTTTCTCCCATCCTGATTTTGCAGGCGTGCATTTCACTGGATCTACAGGTGTATTCAATTACATGTGGAAACAAATTGGAGAAAATATTCCTAAATATAAAACCTATCCAAGAATTGTTGGTGAAACAGGAGGAAAGGATTTTGTAATGGTGCATCCTACTGCCGATGTGGATACTGTAGTTACTGCACTTGCAAGAGGTTCATTTGAATACCAAGGACAAAAATGTTCTGCTGCTTCTCGTGCCTATTTACCAAAGAATATTGCACCTGCAGTAAAAGCCAAATTGGTGAAAGCAGTTGAATCCATGAAGATGGGCACCGTGGAAGATTTTTCAAATTTTGTAAATGCCGTAATCGATGAAAAATCTTTTGATAATATTGCGAAATATATAAACAAAGCAAAGAAAGATAAAAAAGCTAAAATTTTAGTAGGTGGTAACTTTAGCAAGAAAAATGGTTATTTCGTTGAACCTACTGTAATTGAAACCACCGATCCAAAATATTTGACGATGTGTGAGGAAATATTTGGTCCAGTATTGACTATCTATGTTTACCCAACTAACCAATTTGAAAAAACACTGGATTTATTGGACAAAACTTCAAAATATGCTTTAACGGGTGCTATTATCTCTCAAGACAGAGCCTCCATTAATTTGGCAACTGATAAATTAAGACACGCGGCTGGAAATTTTTATATTAATGATAAACCCACTGGAGCAGTCGTTGGACAGCAACCATTTGGGGGTGCTAGGGCTTCTGGAACCAATGATAAAGCGGGCAGTATGCTTAATTTATACAGATGGTTAAGCGCCAGAACCATTAAAGAGACCTTTAACCCACCTACTGACTATAAATACCCATTTTTAAACGAGGCATAAGCTACCGGATTAAAGCTGTTTTAATTCAGAAAACTGTATATTTGCCCCTCAAAATAAAAGGACTGTGGCCCAAAAATTTTCTAAAGAAACCTACCTGTATTGGTATGAATTGATGCAACTTATTCGTCAATTTGAATCTAAATCGGAGGAAATGTATAAAATGGCGGGAAAAATCAGAGGATTTTTCCATGTTTACAATGGACAGGAAGCCATTGCAGCTGGTTGTATGACCGCTACAAATCAAGAAGATCCCTTTATTACGGCTTACCGTGATCATGGTTTGGCCTTGGCTAAGGGCATGAGCCCTAATTCTGCGATGGCAGAGCTTTATGGTAAAGCGACTGGCTGCTCTAAAGGAAAAGGTGGCAGTATGCACTTTTTCAGCAAAGAGCATTACTTTTTTGGAGGACATGGTATTGTTGGTGCTCAAATTGGTACTGGTGCTGGATTGGCTTTTGCAGAACAATATCGTGGTTCTAAAAATGTAGTATTGTGCTTTTTTGGAGATGGTGCTGCAAGACAAGGTATGTTGCATGAGGTATTTAATTTAGCTATGCTTTGGAAATTGCCTGTTGTATTTATTTGTGAAAACAATAATTACGCCATGGGGACTTCAATTGAAAGAACCAGTAATGTTGTAGACATATACAAATTGGCGGATGCTTATGAAATGCCATCTGATAAAATTGATGGCATGACTGCTGAAGCTGTTCATGAAGGAGTTACTCGAGCGGTAAATAGAGCGCGTCAAGGAGAAGGCCCTACTTTGTTGGAATTGAAAACATATCGTTACAAAGGCCATTCCGTATCTGATCCTCAAAAATACAGAACTAAGGATGAAGTGGAAGAATATAAAAACCAAGATCCGATTACCAAAGTAACTAAAACAATTTTGGATAATAATTTTGCGACTGAAGCGGAATTAAAAGCAATTGATGATAAAATAACTTTAATTGTGGATGCTTCTGTTAAGTTTGCTGAAGAAAGTCCTTGGCCTGATGATAGTGAAGTATATAAAGATGTGTATATTGATCAAAATTATCCATTCATTGTTGACTAAAAAGTAGAAAAATTATAAATTAATAATATGAGCGAGTTACAAAAAGAGAATCACCCATTTTTAGATTTCGTAAGTAAAAATAAAAAGGTATTAACTTATACAGTTACAGCAATTGTTGTGGCTTTAGTTGCATTTTTTGGTTACGCTGAATTGTATCAAAAACCAAGAGAAGAAAAAGCTGCTGATGCTATGTTCACTGCTGAAAAGTACTTTGCAATGGATTCTTCCAGTTTAGTGTTAAATGGAGATGGTCAAAACAAAGGTGTTTTATATATCATCAAACAATTTGGTGGTACAAAAGCAGCTAACCTAGCTAAATATTATGCAGGTATTAGTTATTTCCGTATGAATGATTTTAACAAGTCAGTGGAATATTTGAAGGATTTCTCTACTTCAGCGAAACAAGTTCAAGCAATTGCTTATGGTACTATCGGAGACGCTTACAGCGAATTGAAAAATACTGACGAAGCTTTAAATTATTACAAAAAGGCAGGTGGTCATTTTCCAGACGACGAAGCCATTAGCTCAGAATATTTATATCGCGCTGCTTCCCTTTTGGAATTAAACGGTAAGACAGATGAAGCAGTAGAAATTTTTAAAGGAATTAAAGCCAAATATCCAAAATCTGAAAAAGGATTGATGGTTGATAAGTTTATCAATAAATTGAAGGTACAGCCTTAATAAACGCTACTAATTAACTTATTTCAAAGCATTCTCCACAATTTGTAGAGAATGCTTTTTTTATGTATTTTATTTAATGACAATTCGTATTTTTGAGTATGATAGTTCAATTATTTGTTCCCTGCTTTATCGATCAATTATATCCGCAAGTTGCATTTGATACCATCAAAGTACTTGAAAAAGCAGGATGTACCGTAAAATACAATGCACAACAAACCTGTTGTGGCCAGCCTGCTTTCAATGCAGGATTCTGGGGTGAATCAAAAGATGTTTGTACAAAATTTGTACAAGATTTTGAAGGTGCTGATTACATTGTAAGTCCAAGTGCAAGTTGTGCTGGCTTTGTCAGAAATAATTATGGAAAATTGTTTGAAAACAATGCATTTCAAAGTCCGGCTAAAAAAGTGGCAAGCCGTATTTACGAATTATCTGAATTTTTAGTGAAGGTGTTAAATATTACTGACTTGGGTGCTTCATTTGAAGGCAAAGCAACCTTTCATGATAGTTGTGCTGGATTGCGAGAATGTCATATTAAAGAAGAGCCTAGACAATTATTAGCAGCAGTAAAAGGTTTGGAAATAATTGAAATGCAAGAGACTGATGCATGTTGTGGATTTGGCGGAAGTTTTGCTGTAAAATTTGATACAATTAGCGTTTCCATGGCGGATCAAAAAATTGATAATACCATTAAAACAGAAGCCTCCTACTTAATCAGCACCGATATGAGTTGTTTAATGCATATTGATGGTAGAATGAAACACAATGGACAAAATATAAAAGTATTGCACCTATCCGAAGTTTTAGCAAGCGGTTATTAATTCAAATTTATCTACCTTTTTATGGCATATTGGTTAATTAAATCAGAACCTTTTAAATATTCTTGGGATCAATTTAACAAGGATAAAAAAACATTTTGGGATGGTGTAAGAAATTATCAAGCTCGAAATAATTTACGCGCTATGAAAAAAGGCGATCTTGCTTTTTGGTATCATAGTAATGAAGGCATGGAAATTGTGGGTATCGCAAAAGTGGTGAAAGAATCCTACCAAGACCCTACCACCACAGAAACTGCATGGTTGGCTGTTGATTTTGCACCACATAAAAAATTAAAGCACCCCGTAAAATTAGCAGATGTTAAAGCCAATACTAATTTAGCGAATATGGCATTGGTTAAAATGGGGCGATTGTCGGTACAACCCGTAACTGAAATGGAATGGGAAGAAGTTTTAAAAATGAGCCAAGGTTTATAATTCCTATTTAAAAAAGGTGTACCCAATTAAAATTGCTATCACCACCCCTATTAAATCAGCAAAAAGACCTGCCCACAAAGCATAACGTATTTTTTTAATGCCTACACTTCCAAAATATAAAGCAATAATATAAAAGGTAGTATCAGCTGAGCCCTGAAATATGGAAGCCAATTTTCCTACGAAAGAATCAGGCCCTTGTGTTTGAAATATATCCAACATCATACCTCTAGCACCACTCCCACTTAAAGGTTTCATGATTGCCACAGGAAGCGCTCCTATGAATTCCGTATTCACTCCTGTTAATTGAATTAAATAAGTAAGGCCATTTAAAATATAAATCATTGCCCCACTATCTCTAAAAACACGAATAGCCACCAACATCGCAACTAAGTATGGGATGATTTTTATGATAACATCAAATCCGTTTTTTGCACCATCAATAAAAGCATCAAAAACGGATATTTTCTTATAGGCGCCGCCTAAAATAATGCCAACTATAATTAATAACAATAATCCATTTCCTACTGTTTTTGAAAATAATTCTTTTTGAATGGAGGTTAATGCATTCACACTTAATATAACACCCACCATTAAAAGAATTAAACCAAGTATCCAACTAATTAATACCTTATCCCATTTTAATTTTTGATATAAACCAACCATGATAATGGAAGCCAACGTAGTTCCAATAGTAGCAAGTACACAAGGAATAAATATACTGGCCGCGTCCTGTGAACCGGCAGCTAACCGATAGGAAATAATCGTTAATGGAATGATGGTGAGTCCACTGGTATGTAAAACCAGGAACATAATTTGAGCATTGGTCGCTTTTTCTTTTTCAGGATTCAAACTTTGCAAGCTTTCCATCGCCTTTAACCCAAAAGGGGTTGCCGCGTTATCTAAGCCCAACATATTTGCACTAAAATTCATCACCATTTGCCCCATCGCAGGATGATTTGCTGGCACTTCTGGAAATAAACGACTTAAAAATGGGTTCATCCATTTGGCCAATTTTTGAATAGCGCCCGCTTTTTCAGCAATATTCATCAAACCTAGGAAAAACACCATGGTTCCTGCCAGGGGTAAGGCAACATCCATCACAGATGATTTGGCTGAATCAAAAATACCATCCGCTAGTAATTTAAAAATCTCCGTATCGCCTAAAAAAACCAGTTTAAACAAGGCAATTACAAATGCAATCACAAAAAATGCCATCCAAATAATATTCAAAGCCATAAATCAATTGTTTGTGGTTCTAATATAGTCA
>Ga0209107_10000559_pt1 | contig 21464 bp, 14 predicted proteins | sample LakErihyJuly2011_2_FD_187460 | JGI IMG/M metagenome (GOLD analysis project Ga0209107, IMG submission 187460) | Freshwater microbial communities from dead zone in Lake Erie, Canada - CCB hypolimnion July 2011 (SPAdes) (version 2) | ecosystem: Environmental > Aquatic > Freshwater > Lentic >...
AGGCGCCGGTCGCTGCGCGAGAGCAGGGCCTGGATCACGCTCCAGCCGTAGCTCTCCGGCCGCAGCTCGATGCCCTTGGGCTGGAGCCGTTTGGAGAGCAGCTTCAGCCGTTTTTCAGCCTCGGGGCGCACCCCCTGCCACTGGAAGGGGGTGTGGGCCTTGGGCACAAAGGTGCTCACCCCCAACGACAGGCGCAGCCCCGGGGTGGCTTTTTTAAGGGCCAACATCAGTTCGGCCGTGGCCTCCACATCGGCCTCCGTTTCGGTGGGCAGGCCGGCCATGCCATAGAGCTTGAGGCCGCTCAGGCCGCCTTCTTTGGCATAACGGGCCGCCGCAAAGATCTCCTCGGTGGAGAGCTTTTTATTCACCACTTCGCGCATGCGCTCGCTGCCACTTTCGATCGCGATCGTGAGCGACTTGCTGCCGCGCTTGGCCAGGATCTGGCCCAGCTGGGGGGTCACCGTGGCGGCCCGCACCGAACTCACACTGACGCGGGTGCCATCGAAGCGGTCCTGGTCGAGCCAGCTGAGCAGGTCGGCGAATTGGGGGTGCTGGGTGACGGAGGCACCGAGCAGGCCGAGGCGCTGGGTGGCGGCCAGGCCCTTTTCCACTGCCGGAATCAGGCCGTCCTCCAAGGACGAGGTGCGAAAGGGCAGGGTGAGGTAGCTGGCCAGGCAGAAGCGGCAAAGCTCGGGGCAGCTGCGCACCACCTCCACCATGTGGATCGAGGGCCAGGCGGCCTCCGGCGTGATCACGGTGGAATGGCTGAGGGTGTTGCCGCGCCAGGTTTGCTTGGCCACCGAGGCGGGGATGCCCGCCTCGATCGGCTCAATCGCCAGCAGCTCGCCCTCGCTGCCGTAGCGGGGCGCATAGAGCGAGGGCACATACACCCCCGGCACCTGGGCCAGAGCCCGCAGGCGCTGCTGGCGCGGGTCGTCCCGGTGGGCGGATATGGCGTCGATAAAGGCCGGCAACAGCAACTCGCCATCGCCGAGCAGGAGCACATCAAAAAAGGGCGCCAAGGGCTCGGGATTGGCCGTGAGCACGGGCCCGCCGCCAAAGACGATCGGATCGCCTTCGCGTCGCTGCTCCGCCCAAATCGGGATGCGCTGCTGCTCCAACAGGTCGAGCAGGACCGGCCCATCCAGCTCCCAGCTCAGGGAGAGGCCAAACAAATCCAGACCCGAACCGCCGCTGCCCAGCTGGCGATCGCTGCGGCGATCCCCCTGGCGATGGGGCGGATCCGCCTGGTCGGTGAACAGGCGCCGCACGTCCACATCGGCCCGCTGGGCCAGGGTCGCCCACACCACCTGGTAGCCCAGGCTGGTGATCCCCACCGAATAGGTGCTGGGAAAGGCCAACACCGTGCGCAGGGCTCCTGCCACCGGCTGGGCGGGGTCAAACAGCAGGGTTTCCTGGTTCAGGGGTGGGGTGGCTCTGCCGGGAAGGTTCAGTCTGAAGGCTGAGGGGGCGGGGAACCCTGATGGGCGGTCAAACGCCGCAGTCGCCATGACCGATGACACCCGTCCACCAGCCCTGATCCAGCGCTACCGGGAGGAATTGCAGGCCCGCCACTACGCCCGCCGCACAGTGGACACCTACGTGCAATGGCTGCGGCGCTATCTGCGCTTTGACCAGCTGCGCCATCCGCGGGAGATGGGCAGCGCGGAAGTGAACGCCTTTCTCACGCACCTGGCGGTAGAGGGTCAGGTGAGCGCCTCCACCCAGAACCAGGCCCTGGTGGCCCAGCTGCTGTATGGCGGTGGCCTGCGTCTCATGGAGGCGCTGCGCTTGCGGATCAAGGATGGGGACCTGGAGCAGCGCTGCATCACGGTGCGCTGCGGCAAGGGAGACAAGGACCGGCGCACCGTTCTGCCGTCAAGCCTGGTGGATCGTTGAAACGACACGTGAAAGAGGTGCAGCACCAGCACCAGATCGATCTCTCGGCAGGGTGGGGCGCTGTGGAGTTGCCCCATGCCCTGGAGAGGAAATACAGGAATGCCCCCAGGGAATGGGGCTGGCAATGGATGTTTCCCCGGGGCCGACGCTGGCGGGATCCGCGCCAGAACATCGAAGGAAGGCACCATCTCGATCCGAGCCTCGTGCAGAGGGCCGTGCGTTCAGCCGTGCAGGCTGCGGGGGTCAGCAAACCGGCGACCTACCACACCTTCCGCCATTCATTCGCCACGCACCTACTGGAACAGGGCGCCGACATCCGCACGATTCAGGAACTACTCGGCCACAGCGATGTGAAAACCACCATGGTCTATACCCATGTGCTGAACAGAGGTCCATCTGGGGTACGCAGCCCCGCTGACATTCTATAACCATCCGAACAGTTGGTTCTCGGACCCGTGAACTACGGCTAGCTTGGTCTAGCGCTCTAGGCGCCCCGTTGCAGGGCGTGGCCCACTTGATGCCTCAGTGGTTCTCGCAAGGGAACGGGCGGAAGGCTTTGGTTCTCGGAACCTTTCAATAAAGAGTTAGCTAGTCAAAGTGACACCAGACTGTCTTAGACTCAAATTCACTTTTGATATAGCCTCAAATGGTGACGACGCAGAACCTGGGCCACTTGCTTCACGTCGAGAAAGCCGTTCATGGCATGCCTGGGTTCGATGCATCTGGTTTCACTGCGATTTCGCCAGCTCACAACAATACTAGACGCGCAGAGATCAATCCCGCACTGTATGCGCATGTGTACCACCTCTTGGGGAGCAATCCCTCGCGTTTTACTTCCGATCTAACATTTTACATCTCTACAGTCAGAGCATTCTTTGACAGACAGGAAGAGTCTGATTTAATTCAGATCCCGAATGGCATCAATGCAGATGCGAAGAAGCGGATTTCCGAAGACATGGGGGTTGCTCTTGCCTCCACATTCATGACTGCAGCTTTCGACATACCTTGGGAGACTATCAGTCAGATTCCAGCAAACTCAAAACTCGCTAGCAAGAGACCGGACTTCCAGTCCTACCGTCGTAGTGACAGCAGCAAGCCCTATATCTTTGAGGCAAAAGGAACTACAGTGCTGGCTTCAGTTGATAAAGCCACAACCAAAGCTCTGGAGCAGGTCAAGCGATATCCTGTATCTGCACATTCAAAGCTTGTGCTTACTTCCTACCTTAGCGCGGACTCCCGCTACTTCCCCAGTACGACTTTTGTAATTGATCCACCAGCTCCATCAGCTGGCTACATTGATCCCAGAATCTCAACCCTATTGCACTTTGAGAAGACGCTCCAGTTCTCTGGTCTTATCAAAACATCCGCGCTCTACATTAAGCTTCTTTCAAAGCTATTAAAGGATGGAGAGAGCAGAATATCGCCAATCAATGAGATACCTTAGCGTCAACAGGCGGAAGTCCAGGCTCTTCGCGAGTCGTATGATGAAGAATCTCAGGAGTTGCAATATCTGTCTACAGCCAACCGGGACTTCATTGGGCAGAGAATAGAGGCTGACAATGCCACTGTTTTCTTTGGTGCTGACAAAAATAGGATTGAGAAAGGCCTGAGCTTTACCTCAAGTGAGGAAGAATATGAGCAGAACCAAATAGTCGGCGAGTCCTCCCTGCGCAGCCTACTGGATGACGGATCTCTTTTTGATATGCAGATTTCGCTGCTGTCCTGAACTTGTCAGCCCTAGCTAGCTAACATCAAGATCCAGCGGACGGGAACAGTATCCACTTTGACCGGCAATACTCCTGCCCGCCGCTGATCTTGGCGTTAGGCGTCGTGAAAACCCTCCCATGAAGCTCCCCAACTGGCTGAAAATTCTTTGGTGGATCGTGCTGACTGGCGCACTCACCTACTTTCTTCTCGCACGGCTGCCTGACTTGCTCTCCGGTAAGGCAGCGGCAGCTGATGTAGCCGTTTTTGGTGTATGGGCTTCACTGTTGCTCGCGCCATTGTTCACGGAAGTCTCATTTCTAGGCGTAACGCTCAAGAACGAGATTGAGGAGATGAGGAACGCGCTCTCTGTGCAACTCAATGATATACGAACCGATGTTCGGAGTGCAGTAGACGTGCGAACAATCGTCAGTCCACAGTTCTATATTCCGGCACCGGTTGCAGATACACAGCTTCCTCAGCTAGAAGAACGAGTTAAGTCAGCTGTGTCCGCAGCACTCGAAGTGCATGGGATAAAAGAACAGCCCCGTGAATCCCCTTTGACCGTCAACGACGATGTCGTCTTTCTGTTCGCTACTAGATACAATATTGAAGTGGAACTCCGTCGAATAGCCGAGGGAAGGGATGTATCGAGTGCCGTAGGTCGGCCTCTGCCGTCGTTTCAGTTGGTGCGTACACTCTCGCAAGCGGAGGTCCTTGAGCCGAGCCTCGGCAACGTAATCCGTGAGGTCTACGCAGTTTGCTCACCAGCCATTCACGGGGAGCATGTCACTGAAGCGCAGGTAGAATTTGTCAAGGATGTCGGGCCACAGTTGGTGGCAGCTCTCCGCACGATCCAATGACATGAATCCAGCAGACCTTGATGCGATCAGAAGGCGGATCCAGCGTGCATCTGCTGCAGTGCGGTTTGCATCTGGCAGTTGCTATCAGGTGTCGTACCAGGCTGATGGCACTGACTTCACCACCAACTTCACAGCAATTGGGGTCAAAGCGCCAGAACAACTCGAAGACGACTTTCTAAATCTTTACATCTTGACATGGAGCCTCAAGCACTATCTCAAGTCGTGTTTTGAAGCCAAAGGCCTGCAAGGCAAAGCCGTCGAAGATGAAGCAAGTAGATGCAAAGCGCTCGCGTACGTTTCTGACATTGCCAACAAGGCTAAGCATGGTGAGTTGCGAAAAAGTAGATCAGGCGAGTTCGCTGAGCTGGTGAATATTGGCTTCAACGCTCCGCAAGAGTGCATTAAAAGGATTGTCGTATCCGGCCTAGACGTCACTGTCCTTATCAAAAATCCTCAAATGATCATCATCCTTGCCACTGTGGCAACCCTAAGCGGAGGCCGATACGATGCGCTAGCGGTCCTCACGGAGGCTATGGACTGCTGGGAATCCAAAGTTGTTTCGCAGATAGGTGCCTAACAACATCATTCACCCGACCCGACTTCCAGGCTCGACAAGGCTGCAATCATTTCTGCGGCCAGGTGATGGCAAGCGTTGGGCAAGCTCGCCGTGCTCCGAGCCCACCCGCAGCGGATCACGGAAGAGCTGTTATGATGAGCAAGTAGAGTTGTGAATCATCGATGAGCATCTCAGACTCCGCCAACAAAAACAGTTCATCGTTTAAGATCTTACAAGTTACCAATAATCCTTCCCCTTGGAAAACCGTTGCGTGGAGCACGAGAACGGGCAGTAGAATGAGACCCAGATTCTCGCCCGAAAGTATTTGGTTTACCGCCAAGCAAGTTTCTCAAGAAGTCAACCTACCCGTTGAAGAAGTTTCAGAAGTACTAGAAAATGATTCCGCGTTTGTGCGGGCTGCAAACTTAGAAACCGACAACAGCGAACCCGTCTATGCGTCCAGAGTTACGTATAATACAAAAGTTAGCCCTATTGGCAAGATTAGGTCTGTACTCGTCAATAGGATTGTTGGCTAGTATATTATCATGAGTGGGATTCCTCCTGTTAGCGCAGTTGATGCTTTTGGCTTCGCAGGTGGCGTCCTTGCAGGAGTCTACCAACTCTTACAAGTTAGCAAAGTTCCAAAAAGTCAACGGGTCGACAAGGGCACGCTTTTTTACGTCATAAACTTTCTCTTCCTCCCAATTACTGGTTCATTCATTGCCTACCTTGCACGAACAAAATGTGCAGAGATTGATCCGTTAATGGCAACATTTACTGGCTATGCAGCTCCGTCTCTGCTGCAGAAATGGCAAAATGACAACTTGCTCTTGTAGATATTATAGTTTTGACTAATTCGCCTCGCGCTATTTAATTAGCAGACTGTCCAACATCAAGATTCAGAAGATGGGAGCGGTAGTCACAGACTCTGCATAAGCATACACCCGCAACTGAATTATGAGCGGTTAGGCCACTTCGATCAACCATCACAGCTAATCACATACATTTTTTCTACATTGATGAAAGTGGTGACACAGGCAAAAATCTAGCCGACAAGAATCAACCAGTTTTTGTATTGGCGGGATTGAGTATTGCTGACAAGAAGTGGAACAACACAAAGGAAGCCCTTGATGGGGTTCTACTTCAGTATTTCGATGGAGTTCTAGCAGTCAATTTTGAGCTCCATGCTACTGAATTACTATCGCCCAAGGGTGAAGGCCCTTTTGCCGGTCACGCCATCGAGAAGCGCCTAGAACTTGTTCGTACGTTGCTCGCCCTTATGGATGACCTCGGTCACCACGCTCACTACTTCGCAATCGAAAAGTCGAAGATGGAGGCATCCAAGTGCGAGTTCGACACGCCCTTTGACTCCAAGACGCCATACTTAACTGCCTTCGATTATCTAATAACCTACATCAACTGGCACGTAAAAGAGAATCTTGGTCAATCTGCTCGCGGAATGCTTGTGCTTGACGAAAAGCCTGAGCATCACGAAAGCATTGAATCCATAATTCATCACCGCAGGTTTGGCGTTCCAGCAGTTCAAAAGGTTAAATGGATCGTGGAATTCAGCTATCCAGTTGACTCTCGCAAAAATCCCATGGTTCAATTATCCGATCTCGTATGCTTATGCATTCGCAGATTTCTTGAGATTGAACTCGGCTACAAAAATAAAACGCCAAAGGTGGTAAAAATGTTCTATGCTGAATGTTTCAACACCATTTCCAAGCGCGTTAAAAGCAAATCGATCATTGAGCGCAAAGGTAGAAACCTGGACAAGCTCACGGTATATCTTGAGCTGGTACAAGCCAAACCGGCCCTGCAGTGGCGTCGTGCATATGGCATTGGAAGGTAGGCCCATGCCTAACTGGGCGGTCAAGCGGACGCCAACAAGGGCCATGCCTTCGGCATTTTCATGGCCCTTGTCGGTACCCTCCAGTCGCTTCGCTCCTTACGGCGCCGCTTACCTTGGACGTTAAACCTTTATTGCCTCTTCCACTCGTTTGCCATACCCGTCTACAAAAGGAGGCCACCATCGCTTGATTCTGGAGATGCCCAACCGAAGCGATCTCTTATCCGCCATGCATAGTCCGATGTCCTCTACCGTGGATCGAAAGGGCTACTCAAACCCGCAGAACGGATGGGGCGATTCGAGAAGATGGTTCGCGGACCAGAGAATCAAGGCTGCCATAGCTTGTGTATAGCCAAACATGAAAGCAAGCCCTATATTTAGAGGTATCTCTCTCCATGGGCCATGAGCAGGCGTGACTCTCGAAAAGGCGTGAACCCTGGACTATGGTTCACGGAACCGCCTCATGACAAGTTAGTCGTCCTGACTCTTGGCCTTCGCGTCGTGCTGTTGATCGTTGGAATTGCAATGGTTATTCAGCCTTGGTTGATATATCTTCTATTTGCCTACGGCGTAGGCGAGCCACCAGGCCTTAATCTTGCTGGCCTCCTTGTCTTTATCATCATGGGCTGTTGGGGGATCGTTCAAGGTGGCGGTCTTGTACTGATTGGGTTGCCCCGTGTGGTGGCAGGAGCCACCACACCAATTATGCGAGTGCTCGCAGGCGCGCTGCTGATCGCCTCGGCTGTTGTATTGGTGCTATTAGGGTTCTCGGGTTCGTTCACAAAGATCGCCAGCCCACTCGTTCTGCTCCTTGAGTTGCTCGCCTTTCTTGTTTTTATCTATCCAGCGAAGCGCTTCTCGCCAACCGAGAGGGCTGGAAATGGCTAACAACTCCGGCGCGAGGAACCCTCTGAGCGAATGTTAGCCCAATGAGATAACGAAGTTAGCCGCTTCGGTTGTGCCAGCTGCCACAACCGAGTAAAATTCCACACAAGCCCTGTCCTAACCACCAAGCCTGAAAACCATGCAGAAAATGAATAACTGATGGATCAGGCAACCCACAACAAGATCGTCTCCTTCATCTGGGGTATCGCAGACGACGTTTTGCGCGACCTGTTCAGGCGCGGCAAGTACCCCGACGTGATCCTGCCGATGTGCGTGATCCGGCGCATGGATGCGGTGCTCGAGCCCACGAAGAAGCAGGTGCTTGAAACCAAGGCGATGCTCGACGGGGCCCTGATCACCGAGCAACGGGCTGCCCTTTGCGCCGCCGCAGGACAAGCTTTCTACAACACGTCCAAGTTCACGCTGCGCGATTTGAAGTCTCGCGGCAGCCAGCAGCAGCTTCTCGCCGATTTTGAGGACTATCTGAACGGGTTCTCGCCCAACGTCCAAGACATCCTCGAGAACTTCAAGTTTCGCAACCAGCTACCCACACTCTCGAAGGCCGACGCGCTTGGCACCTTAGGTCGCCAAGTTTCTTGACCCCGCGATCGACCTCTCGCCCGCGGGCATCGACAACCATGCCATGGGCACGGTGTTCGAAGAGCTGGTGCGCAAGTTCAACGAAGAGAACAACGAAGAAGCGGGCGAGCACTGGACACCGCGGGACGCCGTGCGGTTGATGGCGAACCTGGTGTTCCTGCCGATTGAATCCGAAATCAAGAGCGGCACCTACCTGCTTTACGACTGCGCCTGCGGCACCGGTGGCATGCTCACCGTGGCCGAGGAGACCCTGGCCGCCATCGCCAGCAAACGGGGGGAGCAGGTGAGGAGCCTGCTCTATGGCCAGGAGATCAACCCTGAAACCTACGCCGTCTGCAAGGCAGACATGCTGCTCAAGGGTGAAGGGGAAAACGCCGACCAGATCATTGGCGGCGCCGAGTGGTCCACCCTGGCCCACGATGCCTTCCCGGCTCGCGAGTTCGACTTCATGCTCGCCAATCCGCCCTACGGCAAGAGCTGGAAGAAAGACCTAGAGGCGATGGGCGGGAAGGACGGAATGGGCGATCTGCGCTTCAAGGTGATGCACAAAGGCGAGGAACTCTCCCTGGTGACCCGCACGAGCGACGGCCAGATGCTTTTCCTGGCCAACATGGCCTCGAAGATGAACAGCAAATCGGCACTTGGCAGTCGCATTGCTGAGGTCCACAACGGCTCGTCGCTCTTCACCGGTGATGCCGGCCAAGGGGAAAGCAACATCCGCCGCTGGTTGATCGAGAACGACTGGCTCGAAGCGATTGTTGCCCTGCCGCTCAATCTTTTTTACAACACCGGCATCGCCACCTACATCTGGGTGCTGACCAACAAAAAGCCAGACCACCGTCAGGGTAAGGTGCAGCTGATCGATGCCAGCAGCAGGTTCAAGCCGCTGCGTAAAAATCTCGGCAAGAAAAACTGCGAGCTTTCGCCTGAAGATATTGACCGCATCAGCACCACTTTCCTGGATTTCAAGGAGAGCCCTGAATCGAAGATTTTCCCCAATGCTGCTTTTGGCTATTGGAAGGTCACCGTGGAGCGGCCCTTGCGGCTGCACAGCCGCATCACCCCGGCGGCGTTAACCGCCTTGCAGATCGCGTCAGGCGACCAGGAGATCAGGCAAGCCCTGCTCGATGAGTTTGGAGATGGTCTGGCTCGCAATGTTCAGGCGCTCCGCAGCGAAATGAACCTTTTCCTGGATGGCTGGGGTGGCGATGGCGATGATGCCGATGACGAGGAGGAAGCACCTAAGCGAACGTTGCCGGATAAGAAACGCAAGAAACTGCTTGATGCAAGCACATGGGAGAGGGATCAACGGCTGGTGGATGCCGCTCAAGTGTTGCTTGAGATGTTTGGGGATGAACTGTTTGAAGATCACAATCACTTCAGGGCGGAAGCGGGCCGAGCGCTCAAGCTGCAGGGATCCAAGCTCGGAGCCGCTGATCTCAAGCTGCTCTACAAGGCAGTGAGCTGGCGTGAGGAGACGGCTCCACCCGTGATCGCCAAAGTGCACAAGCCTGGCAAGCAGGCCGCTGACCCCCTTCACGGCTTTTTTGAAGACACCATCGCCGGGAAGCCAGCCATCGTGGAGTACGAGAGCGACAGCGATCTGCGCGACACCGAGCAGGTGCCCCTGCTCGAAGAGGGTGGCATCGAGGCCTTCATCCGGCGCGAGGTGTTGCCCTACACCCCCGATGCCTGGATCAAGGGAGACGCCACCAAGATCGGCTACGAAATCAGCTTCACCCGCCACTTCTACAAACCCAAGCCTTTGCGCACGCTCGAAGAGATCAGCGCCGACATCCTCGCCATTGAGAAAGAGGCTGAAGGGCTGCTCGATGGGCTGCTCATCGGAGGTGCGCGATGACGTCTACGACCTCGAAGGTCTATCTGGCCCGTGCCGGCGGTGATGGCGAGGACGAGAACTACGCCCTCGATAATGGCGCCGCCATCATCCGATTCACGGAGTATCCGTCGCTAGCCGCAGCAAAGGACTACGACTCCATTCTTGAGGTGGTCAAAACAGCAAATCCCGACCTAAAGCCGCGTGCAGCCGGTAACTATGCTGGCCAACTGTGGGCTTTCGCCGTCTCCATGCAGCCCGGCGACATAGTGGTGCTTCCCCGCAAATTGACCTCCCAGGTTGCCTTGGGGAGGGTTAAAGGAGCGTATCGCTACGACAGCATCGACGGACAGATGCGGCATGTGCGGTCCGTTGAATGGATACGTCCCGATGTGCCGCGTTCGGTGTTCGGACAGGACCTGCTGCACTCCTTCGGTGCTTTCATGACCGTGTGCACGATCACGCGCAACAACGCGGAGGAACGGGTTGCAGCGGTGCTGGCGGGCAAGCCCGACCCAGGTTATGTGCTGGCGCCTGGGAAACCTCCCAAAGGCGGAACGGCCGCTGACGACGGTGAAGCGCAGGGCCACGACCTGGCTCTCGCGGCCAACGACCAGATCGTGGCACACATCCAGAGTCGCTTTCACGGCCACGCGCTCGCCAAGTTGGTGGACGCCGTGTTGGCCGCCGACGGCTGGTCGACCAAACTCTCGCCGCCCGGCCCCGACGGTGGCATCGACATCTTCGCCGGACGTGGGCCCTTCGGGCTCGATGCGCCGCGCCTGTGCGTGCAGGTGAAATCACAGAACAGCCCCGCTGATGTGACCGTCTACCGGACACTGCAAGGAGCGATGCAGAGCTACAAGGCCGAGCAGGGATTGCTCGTGTGTTGGGGTGGATTTAACAAGGTGGTGCTCAACGAAGCCCGGCAAGGTCATTTCACGGTGCGCCTCTGGGAGAGCCGCGATCTTGTGGAGGCGATTTACCGCACCTACGACAAACTGCCCGCAGAAATCCAGGCAGAGTTACCTCTTAAGCGGGTGTGGATGTTGGTTCAGGAGGGAGACAACGCATGATCGCCGACCTCAAGCCTTATGCGGATTACAAGGACTCGGGGCTGCCGTGGCTCGGGCAGGTGCCGAGGCATTGGGACGTTTCACAACTTGCAAAACTTGCACGGGTCAAGTCCGTCGTTAATCAATCAAATCGTCAACTCCTATCCGTCTATTTGCAGCGCGGCGTTGTCAGGTTCTCCGATGTTGCCGACAAGAGAACTAATACCACTAGCGAAGACCTAAGCAAATATCAAGCAGTCGATCCTGGCGACTTTGTGCTAAACAATCAACAAGCCTGGCGCGGCTCGGTTGGCGTCTCGGATTTTTCAGGGATAGTGAGCCCTGCCTATCTTGTTCTAGCGCTCTCCAAGCAATATTTAGCCTGCTATGCGAATCTGCTCTTTCGAGATCAGAGCATGGTTGACCAGTATCTGATCTGCTCGAAAGGCGTCGGGTCTATTCAGCGCAACTTGTATTGGCCCCATCTTAAAAGTGTAGGAGTGGTAGTCCCCCCGCCCGCCGAACAAGCAGCAATCGTGAGCTTCCTCGACTGGGCAAACGGCCGGCTGGAGCGAGCAATCCGGGCGAAGCGGAAGGTGATCGCACTCTTGAACGAGCAGAAGCAGGCCATCATCCACCGAGCCGTCACTCGCGGCCTCGATCCCTCCGTCCCCCTCAAGCCCTCCGGCATACCTTGGGTTGGGGAGATTCCGGAGCATTGGGAGGTGGTGAGAACGAAAAATGTTTGCCGCATTCAGGGTGGCTTTGCGTTCAAAACCGAATGGTTTAAGGCCGAAGGAATACCAGTGATTCGGATGAGTAATTTGCGGCGGGGGGATCTCGATATCTCGGAAGCGGTCCGAGTAGGTGGAGAGCACTGCCTCTCAGATTATCAACTCAGTGAAGGTGACATTCTATACGGATTATCAGGAAGTATTGGCTCGACCGGTAGCCTTGGAAACTTTGCGGTGGTTCGCCAGTCTGACCTGCCAGCGCAGCTAAACCAGCGAGTGGCCCGATTCCGCCCGAACAAATCAACTGTTGCATGTGATTTTTTGGTCCTGCTGCTTCAGACTTCAGTTTTCTACGAACAGGTCTTGTCTGACACTACTGGAACAGCCCAATTCAATGTAAGCACGAATGACGTTGGAAGGGTGGCTTTCGCGCTGCCTTCCCTGACTGAGCAAGTTCGGATCGTCAGCAGCGTTGCTGAGGCTATTTCCCCCCTCAACATCACTACCTCCCGCCTCGAAGGCGAAATCGCCCTTCTCCGCGAATACCGCACCCGCCTTGTCGCCGACGTGGTGACCGGCAAGCTTGATGTACGTGAGGCGGCAACCCGGTTGCCCGACGAAGTTCTGCTCCCTGATCTAGCCGCGGCGGACGAGGAGCGCGACGACATGCCCATCGAAGAGGAGGCCGACGCATGAGTAGTCAGCGCAGCCAGGGCTACCTCGTGAGTCTCACGCATGAGCTGTGCGTCTCTCCCCGCGAGTCCGAGTTGGACGGGTTCAAGGCCGGCGCCACTGTCCCGGCGGACTCTGGCGCGGCCCCCAAGCTGATGCGGTATCTGCCCTTCTGGGCCTCGGCTCCAAGGGAGGGACGGGCATGAGCCAGGTACTTGATGGGTACTTGATCTGGAGGCTGGCCGGCCGCCACGATGGCCGCGCCACCGCCAGTGTTTCCAGGCACCTAGACCTCCGCGCAGTACTTGATGGACACTTGATCGGAGGCCCGCCATGACCACCGACATCAGCGAAAAGGGCCTGGAAGGGCTGATCGTGCGGGCCATGACCGGCCGCACCGACCTGCTCATGCCGCCCCATACGCCCACCGGCTTCGACGCCCCCGTCGCCGGCGGCACTGGCTGGTTGCTCGGCGATCCCAGGCATTACGACCGCGGCTTCTGCGTCGACCTGGTGCAGCTGCGCGGCTTTCTAGAGCTCACCCAACCCAAAGCGGCCCAGGCGCTAGCCCTCGACAGCGACAGCCCTACCCGGCGGCAGTTCCTCGCCCGCCTTTCGGGCGAAATCGGCAAACGCGGTGTGATCGACGTGCTCCGCAAGGGTGTGTCCCACGGGCCGCACCACCTGCAGCTCTTCTACGGCACACCCTCGCCGGGCAACGTCAAGGCGGCGGAGCTGCACGCCCAAAACCGCTTTTCGGTGTCGCGCCAGTTCGCCTACAGCAACGACGAAACGCGCCGTGCCCTCGACCTGGGCCTGTTCATCAACGGCCTACCCGTGGCCACCTTTGAGCTCAAGAACAGCCTCACCAAGCAAACCGTCACCGACGCGGTGGAGCAGTACAGGCGCGACCGCGATCCACGTGAGCCACTGTTTGGCTTCGGCCGCTGCGTGGTGCACTTCGCCATGGACGACAGCGAGGTGCGGATGTGCACCGAACTCAAGGGCAAGGGGTCGTGGTTCCTGCCGTTCAACCAGGGCCATCACGACGGCGCTGGCAACCCGCCCAATCCCCACGGCCTCAAGACCGACTACCTCTGGCGCGAGGTGCTGACCCCGATCGGCCTCACCGACATCCTCGAAAACTATGCCCAGATCGTGGAGGACAAGGATCCACGCACCGGCAAGAAGAAACGCAAGCAGGTGTGGCCGCGCTTCCACCAGTTGCAGCTCGTGCGTCGTGCGCTCGCCGATGTCTCCGCCCACGGCGCAGGTAAGCGCTATCTCATCCAGCACTCAGCGGGCAGCGGCAAGTCGAACTCGATCGCCTGGCTCGCCCACCAGTTGATCGGCCTCAAACGCGATAGCGATCCCGAAGGACACGAGATCTTCCACTCGGTCATCGTCGTCACCGATCGGCGCATCCTCGATAGCCAGATCCAGGCCACGATCAAGCAGTTCATGCAAGTGGGCGCCACCGTCGGCCACGCTCAGCGCTCCGGCGACCTACGCAAGTTCATCGAGGAGGGCCGGAAGATCATCGTTTCGACCGTGCAGAAATTCCCCTTCATCCTCGACGAAATCGGCTGTGAAGCCAGCAAGTCCTTCGCGATCCTCATTGACGAGGCCCACTCCAGCCAGGGCGGCAAGACCTCAGCCGCGATGAGCGAGGCACTCGGGGGCCGGGCCGCCGCGAATGCTGCCGCTGCGGCCGATGCAGACGATGAGGGACCCGACCCAGAAGACACGGTGAACGAGGCCCTCGAGCGCCGCATGGCCGCGCGCAAGATGCTCACCAACGCCAGCTACTTCGCCTTCACAGCAACCCCCAAAAACAAGACGCTCGAGATGTTTGGCGAGCCGCTGCCCCCAGACAGTGAGGGCAAGGTCAAGCATCGGCCCTTCCACAGCTACACGATGAAGCAGGCGGTGGATGAGGGCTTCATCCTCGATGTGCTTAAGGCCTACACGCCGGTGGACAGCTACTACAAGCTGGTTGCCAAGGTCGAAAGCGATCCAGAGTTTGATACCAAGAAGGCTACAAAAAAGCTGCGACGGTATGTGGAGAGCCACGACCATGCGATCCGGCTCAAGGGCGAGATCATGGTCGACCACTTCCATGAACAGGTGATCGCTGCGGGCAAAATCGGCGGCGCGGCGCGGGCCATGGTGATCTGCAATGGCATTGAGCGGGCGATCCAGTATTTCCATGCCTTCAAGGCCTATCTACTGGAACGCAAGAGCCCCTACCAGGCGATCGTGGCATTCTCTGGCGAACACGATTACGGCGGCGGCAAGGTCAGCGAGGCCTCGCTCAACGGTTTTTCGAGCGGCGAGATCGCCGACAAGATCCAGGGGGATCCGTACCGGTTCCTGATCTGCGCCGACAAATTCCAGACCGGTTACGACGAGCCACTTCTGCACACGATGTATGTCGACAAGCCGCTCTCTGGCGTCAAGGCAGTGCAGACGCTCTCGCGCCTCAACCGCGCCCACCCCAAGAAGCACGACTGCTTTGTGCTCGACTTCCAGAACAACAGCGAAGGCGTGAGCCTCGCCTTCCAGGACTACTACCGCACAACGTTGCTCGCCGAGGAGACCGACCCCAACAAGCTGCACGACCTAAAGGCAGCACTCGACGGATCCCAGGTGTACGCACCGGCCCAGGTGCTCGAAGTTGTGGAGAACTTCCTCGCCGGGGCAGACCGGGACACCCACATCGATCCGATCCTTGACGCCTGCAGGGCGGTGTATGAGGAGCAGCTCGACGAGGATGGACAGGTTGAGTTCAAAGGCAAAGCCAAGGCCTTCTGCCGCACCTATGCGTTTCTCTCTTCGGTGATCGCCTACAGCAACGTCGAATGGGAGAAGCTATCGATCTTCCTTGATCTACTCACGCCCAAGCTGCCGGCGCCGAAAGAAGAAGATCTCGCCAACGGCATCCTCGAAGCGATTGACATGGACAGCTACCGAGCCGAGAAGCAGGCTGCCATGAAGATTGGCCTTGCCGATGAAGACGCCGAGATTGAACCCGTACCAACCGACGCAGGCGGCCGCAAGCCCGATCCCGAGCTGGACCGGCTGAGCAATATTCTTCAGGCGTTCAACGATCAGTTCGGCACCTTGTTCGACGACGGCGATCGGGTAGTGCGCCGCATCCGTGAGGACATCGCCCCCAAAGTCGCCGCCGATGCCGCCTTCCAGAACGCCAAGGCGAATACGCCCCATACGGCGCGCATGGCCCACGATGCCGCGCTCGGCCGGGTGATGCAGGTGCTCCTCAAGGACGATACCCAGGTCTACAAGCAGTTCGTCGAAAACGAGTCATTCCGGAGGGCCGTAACCGACATGGTCTTTACAATTGCAAACCAATAACTATGCGCGAAGCCAGGGCTAGCATCAGGATTTAGCGGACGGGGCCAATGATTACATCTGAATGCAACTTGCTGCAGCCCGCCGCTGATCATGAGCGTTAGCCAGAGCAGGGATACGCGGAGGCTACCACCGTGGCTACAATGTGAGCACGTCTTCGGTGTTTGGTCGTGGTTCGAGCGAAGCTGGTCAAAATCGGCAACTCGAGGGGGATCCGCCTGGCCAAGCCGCTGCTTGAGGTTGCGGGGCTGGCTGACGAAGTCGAAATCGAGGCTGCTCCAGGAATTCTGACCATCAGGCCATCGGCCCATCCGAGGGCTGGCTGGGCGGAGGCCGCAGCCTCTTTCGAGCCGATGGGACTTCTCGATGAGATGGGCGCCACTCGATTTGATGATGAAGAGTGGTCATGGTGACTGATGATTACATCTCAAGAGGCGATATCTTCCTTGTCGAGTTGAATCCCACGCGAGGATCTGAACTCAGGAAGACGAGGCCTTGTGTCGTAGTGTCGCCAGACGAGCTAAATGCTCACCTTCGCACTTTTATCGTTGCCCCGCTCACAACTGGTGGACATCCATACCCTTTTCGTGTGCGTTGCAGGTTTGAGAGGAAAGATGGTCATGTTGTCGCTGATCAGCTGAGGGCTGTTGATAGGGACCGTCTCGTCAAGCGATTGGGGAGACTCTCGGAGACTACGCTTAATGAGCTGCTGGGTGTTCTTCAGGCGATGTTCGCTGTGTAGAGGCTTGGCTAACACTGCCATGCACCTAACCCGCCCCCTTCTATTCCCCCACGCCCAACGAGGCCCAGAACCAGCAGTTTTCTGCGGCCAGATGATGGCAAGCGTTCTTCAGTTCATCAAGTAAACGACGAAGCAAGCAAGGCGTCGTTATCCACTACCGAGGCTCGGAACACGGATTTCTAAGGCTCTAGCCATCAAAATCAGCGGCTGTCCGCCTCAGATCTTGCGCCCATGACCAAGTCGGGCCCTTGGCCGGCGTCTTGACGTCATAGCGACAAAGCGCTAAGCTGCTGCCATGGACGATCCAAAGCGAGCAACTATTTACTTCGACGCGGATGTGCACCATGCCCTTCGCTTGAGAGCTGCTGCCTGCAACCGCTCCATGTCAGCCATGGTGAATGAAGCTGTGCGCATCACTTTGGCCGAAGATGCTGATGATTTACGCGACGCTGACCTAAGGCAAGCCGAGCCGAGCACAAACTTCGAAGACTTTCTCACCAGCCTAAGAGATAGTGGCCGCCTATAGTCTCTCCATTAAACGATCAGCCGCCAAGGAACTACAGGCCTTATCAGACCAAGAGACTCTGACTCGCCTGATCGAGAAGATACAAACACTGGCAACTGAACCGCGGCCCCAAGGGGCCGAAAAACTTGCGGGCAGATCGAACCTCCTTCGGGTCCGACAGGGTAACTATCGCATGATCTACTCAGTGGATGATCAAGCACTCGTGGTTGACGTTATTAAAATTGGACATAGAAGGGATGTCTATCAATAAGAGATCCTTTAACGACAAGTTCAGCGACCAAAAGGGACCCTGGGCCAGACCGGCATGGACTGGCTCCTTGCTTATAACTACCCAAAATTGTAAAGATCGATTTCGAGCCCCCCCCCCAACACTCAAACCCCCGCCAACACCTTCGCCTCCTCCTCACTACTCACCACCCGGCCCTGGTCTTCGAAGCCAGCGAGTTGGTCGAAGTTGAGGTAGCGGTAGATCTCGGCCTGTTGGGGGTTGATCTTGGCGGCGGCAATCGCCAGGTATTGCTCCTTGGTGGGGATGCGGCCCAGCTGGGCGCAGACGGCCGCCAGCTCGGCGCTGCCCAGATACACCTGGGCGCCATTGCCGAGGCGGTTGTTGAAGTTGCGGGTGCTGGTGGAGAACACGGTGGTGTTGTCTTCGACCCGGGCCTGGTTGCCCATGCAGAGGGAGCAGCCGGGCATCTCCATGCGGGAGCCCGCCTTCTCGAAGATGGCGTAATAGCCCTCGGTTTTGAGCATCTCCTCGTCCATGCGGGTGGGCGGACAAACCCACAGCTGGGCCTCATTCGTTCCCTGACCCTCCAGCACCTTGGCGGCGGCCCGGTAGTGGCCGATGTTGGTCATGCAGGAGCCGATGAACACCTCATTCACGGGCGTGCCGGCCTCTTCTGAGAGGAGTTTGACGTTGTCGGGGTCGTTGGGGCAGGCCAGAATCGGCTCGGTGATCTCATCGAGGTTGATCTCGATCACGGCGGCATACTCGGCGTCGGCATCGGCCTCCAGCAGCACCGGATTGGCCAGCCAGGCCTCCATCGCCTTGATGCGGCGGGCCATGGTGCGGGCATCGCTATAGCCGCGGGCAATCATGTTCTTGAGCAGGGCCACATTGCTGCGCAGGTATTCACTCACTGTGTCCACCGACAGCTTGATCGTGCTGCCGGCGCAGGAGCGCTCCGCCGTGGCATCGGTGAGTTCAAAGGCCTGCTCGAGTTTGAGGTCAGGCAGCCCTTCGATTTCCATGATGCGGCCACTGAAGATATTGATCTTGCCGGCCTTAGCCACGGTCAGCAGCCCCTGCTGGATCGCCACATAGGGGATGGCGTTCACCACATCGCGCAGGGTCACGCCCGGTTGCAACGAGCCGGAAAAACGCACCAACACCGATTCCGGCATGTCCAGGGGCATGGCGCCGATGGCGGCGGCGAAGGCCACCAGGCCCGAGCCGGCCGGGAAGGAGATGCCCAAGGGGAAACGGGTGTGGCTGTCGCCGCCGGTGCCGACGGTGTCGGGCAGCAGCATGCGATTGAGCCAGCTGTGGATGATGCCATCGCCCGGGCGCAGGGCGACACCGCCGCGGGAGCTGATGAAATCGGGCAATTCGGCGTGGGTCTTGAGGTCCACCGGCTTGGGGTAGGCGGCGGTGTGGCAGAAGCTCTGCATCACCAAATCGGCCGAGAAGCCCAGGCAGGCCAGCTCCTTCATCTCATCGCGGGTCATCGGCCCGGTGGTGTCCTGGGAGCCCACGGTGGTCATCAGCGGTTCGCAGCTGGTGCCGGGCCGCACGCCCGCCAGGCCGCAGGCCTTGCCGACCATCTTCTGGGCCAGGGTGAAGCCCTTGCCCGTGTCGGCCGGGGCGCTGGGGCGGATGAACAAATCACTGGGACCCAGGCCCAGCTGGCTGCGCACCTTGTCGGTGAGGGAGCGGCCAATCAGCAGGGGAATGCGGCCGCCGGCGCGCACCTCATCGGCGATCGTGCTGGGCTTGAGCTCGAAGCGGGCCACGATCTCGCCGGCATGGGCCTGGCCCGCCGCCCGCTCGATCGTGCCGGCGTAGGGGCGGATCGTGATCACATCGCCCGAATGGAGGGCCGACACATCACATTCGATCGGCAGGGCGCCGGAGTCTTCGGCGGTGTTGAAAAAGATCGGCGCAATCTTGCCGCCCAGCACCACACCGCCACTGCGCTTGTTCGGCACATGGGGGATGTCGGTGCCGGTGTGCCAAAGCACGGAATTGATCGCCGACTTGCGCGAGCTGCCCGTTCCCACCACATCGCCCACGTAGGCCACCGGATGGCCCTGGTACTTGAGCTGGGTAATCAGCTCCAGGCTGCCGGGCATGCGGGTTTCCAGCATCGCCATGGCGTGCAGGGGGATGTCCGGGCGGGTGGTGGCGTGGGTGGCCGGCGAGAGGTCGTCAGTGTTGGTTTCGCCCTCCACCTTGAACACGCTGACGGTGATCTCGGCGGGCAGCTCCGGCTTGGCGGTGAACCATTCAGCCGCCGCCCAGCTGTCCACCACCTGTTTGGCATAGGCGTTGGTTTCGGCCAGCTCCAGCACATCGTGGAAGGCGTCGTACACAAGCAACGTGCGGCTCAGACCCTTGGCGGCGGCGCTGGCGATGGCCGGATCGCCATGGCAGAGCAGGGCGATCAGGGCGCTGACGTTGTAGCCGCCGATCATGGTGGCGAGCAGGCGCACCGCTTCTAGGGGGTTCACCAGGGGGCTGGTGGAGCTGCCCTGGGCCACGGCGCTCAGCCAGGTGGCCTTCACGTAGGCGGCCTCATCCACTCCCGGTGGGATGCGTTCGCCCAGCAGGTGCAGCAGCACGCCCTCTTCGCCGGCGGGCGGCGCCTGCAGCAGCTCGGTGAGGGCCTGGGCCTGCTCCGCCGACAGCGATAGCGGCGGCACACCCTGGGCATCCCGTTCCAGGGCGGCCAGGCGATAGGCGCTGAGCATGCCGGAGGCCTCCATCGGGATGGGATTCACAGATCCATCCATTCTTCTTGGCCGCGGGGCCGGCCTTTGGTGGCGATCGTTGCCAAAGGCCGGCCCAAACCCGACCCATTTCGTAGGCTGGATTGATCCCCCCAGCTGTTGCAGCGCCCGCCTCCGGCCATGATCCCCACCTCCGATTTGCACGTGGTGGAAACCCGGCCGTTGGTTCCCCCCGCCCTGCTGCACCGGGACCTGCCCTTAAGCGAGCGCTCCGTCGCCACGGTGCAGGGGGCCCGCGAGCGGATCAAGGCGATCCTGCGCGGCGACGACCCGCGGCTGCTGGTGATCGTTGGTCCCTGCTCGGTCCACGACGTGGCCGCCGCCAAGGAATACGCCAGCGCCATCGCCGCCGAGCAAGCGCTCCACAAGGACCAGCTCGAAGTGGTGATGCGGGTGTACTTCGAGAAGCCGCGCACCACCGTGGGCTGGAAGGGCCTGATTAACGATCCCCACCTCAACGGCAGCTACGACATCAACACCGGCCTGCGCCTGGCCCGGGAACTGCTGCTGCACCTGGCCGAACTGGGCCTGCCGGCAGCCACCGAACTGCTCGATCCGGTGGTGCCCCAATACATCGCCGACCTGATCAGCTGGACGGCAATTGGCGCCCGCACCACCGAAAGCCAGACCCACCGGGAAATGGCCTCGGGCCTATCAATGCCGATCGGCTTCAAAAACGGCACCGATGGCAGTGCGATCACGGCGATCAACGCCATGGAGGCCGCCGCCCGCCCCCACCATTTCCTCGGCATCAACCACGAAGGCCAAGCCGCCATCGTCACCACCACCGGCAACCCCGATGGCCACCTGGTGCTGCGCGGCGGCAAGCGCGGCACCAACTACCACGCCGAAGCGGTGCAGGAAGCGGCAGAAGCCCTGGCCAAGGACGGCCTACCGCCCCGGCTGATGGTGGATTGCAGCCATGGCAATTCCAACAAGGATTACCGGCGCCAGGGCGAGGTGGCCGCCCAGGTGGGTGAGCAGCTGGTGGCGGGATCGCGCCACATCATGGGCGTGATGATCGAAAGCCACCTGGTGGCCGGCAACCAGAAGATCCCCTCCGACCTCTCCCAGCTCACCTACGGCCAGAGCATCACCGACGCCTGCATCGACCTGGCCTCCACCCGGGAGGTGCTTGCCGGCCTGGCAGAAGCA
>Ga0209107_10000560_pt1 | contig 21428 bp, 27 predicted proteins | sample LakErihyJuly2011_2_FD_187460 | JGI IMG/M metagenome (GOLD analysis project Ga0209107, IMG submission 187460) | Freshwater microbial communities from dead zone in Lake Erie, Canada - CCB hypolimnion July 2011 (SPAdes) (version 2) | ecosystem: Environmental > Aquatic > Freshwater > Lentic >...
TATCTTGTAGGCGATATTATCGATGCTTGGAAGATTCAACAAAACAAATGGCGCTGGAAGCAGAGTCATACCAATGTGGTACGTCGTGTACTAGGACATGCCAAACGTGGCACTAGAGTTGTTTATATAGCAGGCAATCATGATGAGTTTTTAAGACCAATGATGCCATATGGTTTTAGTTTTGGGCTAGTAGAGATACACAATCAGATAGAGCACATGGGTGCAGACGGCAAGCGTTATCTAGTTACACACGGTGACCTGTTTGATGGCATTACTCGACTGGCACCATGGATAGCATTTTTAGGGGACAAGGCATATGATGTCATTTTATCACTCAATAGTAAGTTCAATTGGATACGCCATCGTTTTGGTTTTGGGTACTTTAGTCTTAGCAAATACCTTAAACACAAAGTAAAGAAAGCTGTAGACTTCATATTCAAGTTTGAAGAAAACCTAGCCAACTATTGTAAGAAGCGTGGATTCGATGGTGTTATATGTGGCCACATACATCACGCAGAAATCAAAAAGATCAACGGTGTGATGTATATGAATGACGGTGACTGGGTTGAATCATGTACAGCACTTGTAGAACATCATGACGGTCGTTGGGAAATTGTAACATGGACCAAGGAGAAGGACAATGTGGATACTGATACTGATAGCAGTTCACGTGAACAATCCTCAGGACGTGCCGGGAAGAATAGAGCTAGCATTCAAGGACCAGATGAGTTGCGAAGTGGCTCTAGCGTCAATGAAGTGGCAGTTAAAGTTTAATAATTTTAAGGTAGAAGGCCAATGCAAACGACAATAAGTGATAAGATTACCATTGTGGTTCCCTGTAAGAATGAAGAAAACTATATCGCACATTTGTTAATGCATCTGCGTCAGCAATCAATAGGCGACACTAGAATTATCATTGCCGACTGTTCAACGGACAACACACGAGAAGTTATAGAAATAATGAAGGGTGAACTGAATGTTGAGGTTATTGATGGTGGTCCAGTTAGTCTTGCCAAGAACAACGGAGCACGATTAGTTACTACACCCTACATTCTGTTCATTGATGCCGATGTTCGTTTCTTTAAGACCACAGTTATTCAAGATGCTGTTGACATAATAGAATCAAAGAACTTGGACTTGATAGGTTTAAAAATAAAATGTTATGATCGTGATCCAAGAGCACATCTTGGATTCATTATCTTTAATACTATAAATCATGCCATGAAATACTTCTCACCCTTTGCAGTTGGAGCATTCATGCTCACCCGTAGAGACCGCTTTGAAGAGTATGGTGGCTTTCCGGAACAGTTTTCAACCAGCGAGGACTTTTTCTTATCTAGAAAGTATAGTCCTAAAAAGTTTAAAATCGTTCGACACCATTTTGGCCAAGACAGTCGCAGATTTAAGAAGATGGGTTATATGGGTATGGCCAAGTATCTGGTCAAGAACTTTGTTAACCGCAACAACAAGAAGTACTGGGACAGCCTAGACAATAGCAAATACTGGAGTTAATATAGAGATATTATTTAAGTGCTGTCTCAAGCCAAGGCTTACAGTTTTCCCATGTGGTGAATACATGTGCCACACCCCCAACTGCTTGCCACTCTTGACAATTGCTGTGGCGATCATCAATTAAAATGTCGCCCGGGTTCTTGCAATGCCTCCATTTGTCATGGCTGAATGGTCCTATAGTGACAGGCACCCCAGGGAAGTGATCGAGTGCCCACATGACTTTGTCACTGGCAGCCAGCGGCATACTATAGTCGTGTGGTAGTGCTGTGAGAAAACGCAAATGGTATTGAGGATTTCGATCAATGTATGCTTTACACATATTAACTAATTCATGTGCTCCTGTCATCAAGGGCAAATTGCGATAAAATCGCATGTCGTCCTTAACTCTGTCCCATTCTTCTTGTGGAATACGCTCGCCATTCTTGTCCCAACGTGTTTTAAGAACTTGTTGTGCTTGGCCGTGCCAATCTGCAACAACATCATCCATGTCTAAGTATATGTTCATACTGTATTATAGTACGTTTATTGGGCATTGTCAACGGGATAAGTAATCAATGAATATAATAATCTATACCCTAGTGATGGTACAAATCACTATAGCCTGTGTCACCTTGTATTTGCACAGAAGCCAAACACACAGAGCTGTACAATTTCATCCAGTGGTTAATCACGTTATGCGAGCCTGGCTTTGGCTAACAACAGGCATGGTTACTCGTCAATGGGTAGCCATACATCGCCGACATCATCAACGTTCGGACCAAGAGGGCGATCCGCATAGCCCTCAGATCTACGGCATTTGGCGTGTGCTGTTCGGCGGAGCATTGCTTTATCATTCAGCCAGCAAAGACACAGCCATGGTTGACTCCTTGAGCAAGGACTGCCCCAATGATTGGATCGAACGCAACCTTTACTCTGCACACAGTCGCTCAGGTATTCTACTAATGCTGGTCATAGACCTATTGTTATTTGGACCGTGGGGACTTGTAGTGTGGGGTATTCAAATGATTTGGATACCATTCTGGGCAGCTGGTGTGGTCAATGGTGTTAGCCATTGGTGGGGATATCGCAACACAGATACCAAAGATACCAGCCGCAACATCATTCCGTGGGCTGTCTGGATAGGCGGCGAAGAACTACACAACAATCATCACAGTGATGGTGCCAACGCCAAGTTCAGCCAGAAATGGTATGAGTTCGATCTAGGTTGGTTGTACATCTGTATCTTGCGGTTCTTTAGGCTAGCCACAGTTAGATAAAGAAAAAGCACCCGAAGGTGCTTTTCTTTTTACCACTATATATTGCTCTACGAGCGTATATTATTTCTTCACGCCGCTGTTTACAAATGAGTACATTTTTTCAGCTGTCTCTAGAACTTTGTCAAGTCCTGGAAACTGTGGCATTTCAACTTTACTAACGATTTGACCAGTCTTCTCGTCACGAGTAGCAGTCATTTCCCAGCCTTGGAATTTGGCGTGGAAGTCGTCTTGTACTAGGCTCTTGGCCATGCCCAAGATGTCTGTACGGATTTCGTAACCGTTCTTGTTGAATTTAACTTCTGGTAGCTTTGGTGCTGTAAAAATTTCTGACATAATAATCTCCTGTGTGTTAATGTCTGTTGCTAACAACTACTTCTTTTTCGCTGTTAGTTTATTATATATGCTCTGCGATAGAAAAGCAACTTATTTTCCGAACTTTTTTACTCGTTCCTTAATAAGGTTTACCACTTGGTCACTGAGCACTACTTCATAATGGTTGTATTCAACTTCCACTAATTCCATATCAGCATGATGTTTTTGACTGCTGATAGTTACTACTCCATCGTTGGCTTCGTGCATAAAAGGGCTTTGTCCCTTTACAGTCACAATATTAGTCCAAGGATGTTGTATCTTGATCTTACTGGCCTGCTTCATTACCCAACTACTAGGCCCAATGTCACGCATGAGCCTACTAAACGGTAAGAAGTACTGGGCATAGTCCGCTACTTCAGCACCACCATACGGAGTGCTTAGAGTCACAGCACCTTTAACAGCACTAGGCATTGAGTTGGCCAAATGTAGGCTGTAGATACCGCCCAGACTATGTGCAACAAACACCAGGTCCTTTTGGTCCTGTAATGTTGCCTGCATGTCTTTTAGGTTGTTTTCAAACCCATTACGACTGTCGTAGTTGATAGCTACTCCGTCGCCTAATTTACTTCTAATATAGTTGAAGCTTTCGCTGGTGGCATTAGCCCCGTGAATATACACCAAGTTCATGCCAATATTTATTAGTTTCCGTATACTGCTTTGGCTTCTTCTATGCGGCCTTGACGAGCAAGACTAGCGGCAGCACGGGCTTGCCCAAATGCTTCTAAAAATGACCAGATTGAGTTGACGATTGTTTTCATAGATAATTCCCTTTTTGAGAGTAGTTGAACTCGCGAACATAGTTTTCGAGTTGAGCGGCATCGGTAATGCCTTTGGTGCTTAGATAATGATCCAAGCGGCTTTGGTAGTTAGTTGCTGGGAACATTTCACTTAAACGTTCCATAATGGCTAACATTTGATCTGATATGTATTTCATTTCATTTTCCTGTGTGTTTGTAGCAACTCATGGTTTCTACTGAGTATTTATCTATTGTATGCTGCAACCGCACAAAAAGCAACCTATTGACAACCATTTAGTGTTTAGTTATACTATAACTCGATTGAGTTAAATACGTGATGGGAAACAATTTATGAAACTTCGTACCAGATCAATTCTACAAGAACTTAATGAAATTGCCGAAGTACGCAACACGGATTCGTTGATCGAAAGCCGTGCTACCAACATCATTAATTCTGCTATTAATCTGTTGGAAAGCATACACAAGCACTATGACGCTGACTCAGCGGATGAGCTTGAGCGCAGACTTATTAATGCCATCAAAGGACAAGATCCCAGTAAATTTACCCGCGGTGTACGAAGATTGGCAGAATCACGTAAAGCCAAAAGAAAACTAGAAGAATCCAATGACAATGAGTAATCTATTCGAAGGCGGCAATGTTTTTAAAACTGCCGATAAAAAATCACTAACACAGCGCATTGCTACCAAAGACGTGCCAGCCACTGTTGACTTTATTGAAAAAATTACAGGCCTAGACTTTACAAAAGAATTAGATCCAGATGACAAGAAGCCAGTTAAGTGGCTAGGTACTACTGGTCGTAAAGAAGATCCAGATGGCACATTTGATCTAAACAGTTCTGGTGATTTGGATCTCAGCGTAGATGCTAGAGAAATCTCCAAAGAAGAACTAATTGCCAAATTGGCCGACTGGTGCAGAACCAATGGTGTTCCAGAAGAAGAAATTTTCAACCAAGGCACAAAGAAAACTGACGGATGGATCAAAGACGCTGGTGACAACGTGCATTTTAGGACTCCAATTTCGGGCAGTCAAACTAATGGATTTGCGCAGTCCGATTTCATGCTCACAGTGAATCCCAAATTCCAACAAGGATCTATGATCGGTGGCCGAGGACAATATCGCGGTGAACATCGTCACATTGTATTGAGTTCCATTGCTCGTGCTAGAGGATTTAAATATAGTCCCAAGTTTGGCCTACTTCACGGAGATACAAACGAACCTGTAGAAAACGGCGACGACTGGAATGTTATCGCAAAACAACTGTTAGGACAAACAGCTACTAACAAAGACGTCAAGAGTGTAGATGGCATTGTTGCTTATATTATCAAACTGCCTAACTATGATGAACTTGTAGCAGGCGCTAGAGAAACACTGGGCAAGCAGGGCATAGAATTACCTGTTAAAGAAGCCTTTGAAAGCTACGTACCAGGAAGTAATGCTTGGATGCGTAGAATGATTAATATTGTAAAATGAGAGCATTTGAATTCCTAACTGAAGCTGACGCACCTCCTGCCAAGAAAGTTGGCAGAGAGTTTAACCACCTAGAAGACAAGGTGTTTGCAGAAGACAATGGTGCTGTCAAAGCCATCCAAATTCTCAAAGACCTGGCCAGTCCCGATACCAGCATCACCATCAAGTGGGACGGCAATCCCACAGTCTATTGGGGACGTGAAGAAGATGGCACATTCCGTATGGTGGGCAAGAACAACTGGGGACGTGAAGAAGGTAAAAGCTCCAGTCCAGAAGAACTAAAACAATTTATCATGAGTCGTGGCAAGGGCGAAGAATGGCGTGAGAAGTTTGCAGGAGATATGGCAGCACTATGGCCCATCTTTGAAAAGGCAACTCCTACAGAATTCCGTGGTTATGTCTATGGAGATATTCTTTTCCATCCGGGTAAACCTTATAAAGGCGGTGATGGTCGTATATCGTTCACACCTAATCAAACAACCTATGCTGTAGCAGGTACCAGTGAAGTTGGTCGTCAGTTGGCCAAGGCCAAAGTGGCAGTGGCCGCACACAAGGTATTCAGCTACTTTGGAGACAAGAGTGGTGAGGACTTTACTGATCCCGAGCAGTTTAGTGCCAACCCAGAACTAAAAGTATTTGGCCTAACCAGTGTGAGTCATAGGCCAGCAGTTGGTGCAGAAAATCTTGCCAAAATTGAAGCCCTAGCTAAAAATCAACAGGCCATTGATAAATTGTTAGCACCTGTAACAGGCATGAGCTATTTGCGCGATGAGATTTACAAATTTGTTAATACCCAGTCAAAAGACAAACAACTAGACAATATCAACACCGATGCGTTCATGGCATTTGTAGGCAAGATGCCCGTCAAGGCTGCTAAAATAGCTGCACACAATGAAAAACATCCAGGAGTAATGGACACGATGTTTGAGCTAGTTCGAGAGATCATGGCGGCCAAAGACGAAGTGATCCGTGAGCTAGATAGTGCCGAGGGTGACATCACAGCCACTACAGGCGGCAAGCCAGGTGGTGAAGGCTATGTTGCTGGTGGATCAAAGCTGGTACCTAGAGACCGCTGGACTCCGTTTAGAGCCGACTAAAATCAGCCGTATCGGCGTGATTTTTCCAATCCAATATAAATACTGTATAGGAATCAAGGTGATTCCTATATATTGCCGGTCCCGGAGCGGGATCATTGATAAGGAGAAAACATCATGGCATCAGTAACAAGAGTAAACCCCACAGCAGTAGCACTAGCGGTGGTACAAAAAACATTTCAACAGACAGTATTCAAGTATGTATTAAGCGGTTCAGGTGGTGCAATTGCGCTAACAGCAAGCTCAGCAGCTCCAGTAACTGACGAAATCGGTACAACTAGTTCTGTTTTCCAAGTTAAGGGCGACGGTCTTGCAATCATCACTTACGGCGACAGACACGCACTAGACGTCAACACATTAGCTACCCGTGTTGGTCGTATCATTGGTGCTGGTTCTTTAACAGGTACAGGCGTGTGGACATTCACAGCAACAGGTACACTAACTGTAACAGAGCCTACAACATTGTTCGCACTGTAATAGTTTTTTCTCAGGGATGGGAAGCACTAAAGCACCTTCGGGTGCTTTTTTGTTGGCTGGCGAATCACGAGTGTAAATAGTAGCACATTATGGCACGCTATCAAGTTATCACTCTCGTGGACATTACTAGAACTCACGCTTCTAGATATGAAACTGACAAAATAAAATTGGGTCAACAGGCCAATTTCAATGCTCTTCAACAGGCCATTGGTCTGCGCAGCAACTTTGTTTTTATTGCAGACCCACAGCGTCACGACGGTATCTTACCACGAGATCTAGATGGCCGAGCCACCTACTGGATTTGGAATTTTGACACAGAGAGAGATAGTGTTTTCCTCAAAGGCAATGATCCAGTTGGCCTGTTAATCGACGATATCAATGGTGTTCCCATCACCGGTCAACTAAATAATTCAGTTGATATAGATCCGGCAGCATTTATCAGCAAGGGTGATCGTGCAAACATTTGGATATACGAAATCACACAAGCGGGATAAATACAATTTAACAGGCAAAACACACTAGGCAGTCTTACACTTAGGCACATGGCTCGGAGCGAGCACTTGACTTAACATACAAAGGATAATAGCCTAATGGCCACAACCGTAGAACGACTTGGTGTAGTAGAGACCAAGGTAGCGAACCTAGACGAAAAATTAGACGAGATCAAGGTCGATGTCAAAGACATGCACGACTGTCTAGACAAGACTCGCGACAGTGTCATGGCCAAATTAGATGACATGTACGGAGCAAGCTGTGAACAACACAGTGAATTAGCCAAGAAGATTACAGAATTAGAACGTTTCAAACAAAAATGGATTTATATGACAGCAGGCGGCATAGCAGTGTTGGGCTTTTTATCAGGCCACTCTGCAACATTTGCCAGCTTGTTCAAGTGACAGGTTGAATACAATTAAATAAGGGCCATAGGTCCTTTTTTTATGACTAACATTTCTAAACGCTTAGAGCAAGTAGTTAGTTCTGCACAACAAAAATTAATTGAAAAACATCAAATTCTTCCAGTTAAAGTTGCAGAAGGAATCCTTGTGGGTGATGTACTCATAGTCAGCGAAGGCACGGTCAAACATCTCAGATATAATAACACCTGGCTCTACAAAGACATTCACCTAAATGCAGCAGCCATTCGCCTGGCCAATATGCTGGCAGTGAACAAACAATCAGTACAAGCAGATAACCTATACAGACTGGATCAAGAATACGGCCGTTGGTACCATGACAGCCAGATGCTACGAACACAGTATCAACGATCCATCAACAACCGAGATCATGATCGAGCAGACATGTTATGGGCTAGATACTGTGAAAGCAGAGATCGTGCTCTAAATGCCAAAAACATTGTGCAACGATTGGCTTCTATCTGAATAAATATACTATCATTCTGGACCTTTACAAATATGAAAACAACAGACCTTTTTGCATTCAACAGATCATCTAAAAGACTCAACGAATCATTAGCCAAGACTTTTGGACGTAAAATCAACCTTGAAACATTCAGCGTTGAACAGCTGGAAGATGCCAGAAACAAGCTGCGCACACAGATCTACACAGCACGTAGCAGTTCAAATTTCAATGAAACTGTGGACAACGACACATTGTCTCAAGCACAGTTCATGCACGATGCTATTGTTGCAGAACTAGCAGAGCGTGATGAACCTATTGTTGACAACACCATACAAGAAGAAGCACAAGAGTTCTTTGTAATGCTCTTGGGACCACGTTCTGGCCAACGTGATCCATACCACGGTCCTTTTAATAGTCCAGACGAAGCACAGGCATGGATTGACACTGAATCACCTAATCCGGAAGATTACGAAGTAGGCGATTTCCCTGCTGGACAATTTGGACAATATGATAATGGCCAACCAGTACAAGAAGGTATGACGGAAGGTGGCAACTTTGACGAACAAGAACTATCAGATGTCCTTAAAGCATTTGATGAGCAAATGAATGAGATCAGCGTCTATGGCGATCCCGACTATGATAAAATAATATCAGCGTTAGACAATGGTGATATTGAATCTGCTATGGAAGAAATAGTAAGTGCCTACAGCGGTCAAAACGGCGGCGAGATTCGTAGCAACGACTATGACAATTACCTAGACGATCTCGAAAGCGAGTTTAAATTTCTTGTACACAGCAACCCTCAACAACGAGTTAGTTCTACCCGTCCACTTGTCATCAAACAGCCTGATGACAAGCGTGCCACTTTCAATCAAGGCGAAAGTTTACAAAACGAAGCATACATTAACAATGCAGAAGATGCTATTAATTTACTAGCGGCAATTAGAGCACAATCTAAAATGGCAGAAAGAGGAGGCGGTGAACCAGTCCGCCCTAATCAATTGGTCAACGACCTATGGGACGTTATGCAATGGATCGAAGCCAACATGAAAGAATCAATTGAAACAGAATCAAAAAATACAGGAGATAATATGCGTAATCTAAGAGAAGGTGAAATCCAGCAAGCGTCTGCGATTGTCACAGCAAAGACAATGGTTGATAGAGTAGGCCGTTGGATCGAAGAACTTTCTGGTATGGAGAACGACACTCTATTACAGTTAGGTGATTCAATCCGTGATGAGATGGGACAAGAGCAGGCTAAACAATTCATTAGCACAGTTGCTCCGGCAATTCAATCAGCATTAGAAAATCTAAAGCAGGCACGTGAAACACTGTCAGGCGGAGTTCGTACACTAACAGGTGAAGAGCAGCCAGCAGAAATGTTAGGTGGTGATCCAGCAGCTGATATGTCTGCTCCGGCAGAACCAGATGCTATGAATGCAGAGCCGGGTGCTGATATGGGTGCTGACATAGGTGGCGATGACTTTGCCGCGGCAGAACCAGCAGCAGGTGGTATTGGTGATGCAGGACGTGAACAACGTGAAAGCATTGATCGTCAAAGTCGTTTGATGAAAGTATTGGCAGGATGAAATTTTTTGACATCACCAACGAGGGCGACTTCTTAAAAATTAGAGAACTTGCCCCAACGGTTGCTCCTGGCACCCCTGGAGCGCCGTTAGGTGCTGCACCAGCAGCAGGTCCTGCACCTACTGCTGCTCCTGCTCAAGATCCGCAGATGCAACAAAAGATGATGGCACAGCAGGCGTTGGATCGCGCCAATCAGAAAAAACAAATTCAAGATCAAATAAAATCAAAACAAGAAGAACTTGCAGAACTACAAAAACAATTGGCAACTATAAAATGAGATTTTTTGAATTCGCAGGTGATGATGAGGGTGATAGATTTGTTATGGTTCTTAGAAACTATATCGGTCGTGCTGCCAGTAAGAAAGCGCCTGCTAAATTGAATTGGAATGGTCTTAATAAAGTTCTAGCTATGAATGGATTTGAACTAACAGCGGACTATGAAACATTCAAAGCCATGTATGACTCAATTCCATCCATTCAACAAATGGTTAAGAATTTCAATGATGACGGAATTGAACTAAACGTACCCGGAGCACCGGACGCAGAGCCAAAAGGTGACGGAACCCAAACTCCTGCCGACAGCCAAGCAGCAGTAGACCAAACAGCAGCATCGGCCGCAGCCGGACAATTGGCTGCATCACAAACAACTCCCCAGGCTTGACATCCCCGTAGTTTTCCTGTAATATATACAGTATGACTATATCCCCTCCTCCCTTTGTAGAAAAATTTCAATATAAACCCTGTCAACAGGTTAATGACCCAGTTACTCGCAAACGAGTATATCTTACTCCCGACGGAGAAAGCCTACCTAGTGTTACCACTATTCTTTCAGCTACTAAAGACATGACCCATTTGAATGAATGGAAGAATCGTATCGGTCATGCCAAAGCACAACAGATCACCACTGAAGCCGCAGGTGTAGGTACAGCCATGCACGGTAACCTAGAACGTTTTGTGTGCGGCATGCAACGTCAACCTGGAAACAATCCAGTACACATACAGGCCAATAAAATGGCTGATGTTATTATTGAAAACGGTCTGAGCAAGGTAAACGAAATATGGGCCATGGAACAGAGCCTATACTTCCCGGGCCTGTTCTCGGGCACAACTGACCTAGTGGGCGTACACGAAGGCGAGCCTGCGGTAATGGATTACAAGCAGACCAACAAGCCCAAGAAAGCAGAGTGGGTAGAAGACTACTATCTACAGCTGATGGCCTATATACTAGCACATAATGAAGTCTATGGCACAGACATCAAGAAGGGTGTTATCTTCATGTGCAGTCGTGCTTTCGAATATCAACAATTCACACTAGAGCCTGCAGACTTTAACAAATGGCAAGATGCTTGGTTAAACAAGGTAGAGGAATACTACAGTCTAGGAAGATAAATACTCTATAACGGGAATTTACTACTATGGCTGTTGTCCAGATATCAAAAATCCAGGTCAGAAGAGGCCTCAAGAATGCAGGGATCGGTGTTCCTCAACTGAGCGCAGCAGAATTTGCATGGGCAGTGGATTCCCAAGAATTGTTTATAGGTAACGGCAGCGTGGCCGATGGTGCTCCTTATGTGGGCAATACCAAAGTGCTCACTGAACATGACAACATACTAGAACTTGCGGCCAGTTATAGATTCGGTGAAACTGACCCATCCATAGCGCACAGTGTTTCTAGGTCACTTCAGACCAAACTAGATGAATATGTCAGTGTGTTGGACTTTGGAGCCATCCCGGATGGCAGCACAGACTGTGTGCCATTTTTTCAAGATGCCTTGAATGAATTGTTTAGAAACATAGATCCTACATTCAAAAAAACTCTACTAATCCCCAACGGCACATATTTTCTCAGCAGCAACTTAAAAATTCCTAGCACGGCAAAGATACAAGGAGAAACTAGAGACGGTGCTATTCTGCAAATAGGCAACAACAGTATTTTGTTTGTCACAGCCAACGGTCAAGAAGTTGCAGAATTCACCAGCAGCAATAGACCAACCAATGTCAACATTGGTAATTTAACAATCAATCACAATCAAGGTCAAACAGTATTGACCGGAGTAGCAAACAGTGTGTTCACCAATGTAAAATGGACCAGTAACTACGTGTTGGGAGACCCTATTGTTGGTGATATTCAAAACGCCAATCCATCATTGTACTGGGAAAACAGTCTTGATGGTACTAAAGTAACCAACATCACGCTCAAAGACTGTGTGTGGCAATCAACTCCGTTGGCTGTGAGATCTGATCAGATTACCATAGATTCCAGTGCTCCACCAAATTTTGATACCAGCGTGAAATTTGACGGCTGCAGATTTTTTGTCTGCAACACTGCAATAGTGATCAACGGTGTTCCTGGTCAAGGCAACCTGTGGCGTGTGTTTGACTGTGAGTTCGAAGAAATTGCCGCACATGCCTTTATATCTGACAACGGTACAGGCACAGTGATACAACGTGCCAAATTTATTAACTGCGGCAACAACACCAACAGCGCAGCCACTCCAACCTCCAGCATCGTCAAGTTCGGAGAGAAAAATGGTAATGCTGTGATTGACAGCACCAGCAATAGACATCAAGCAGCAGGATTCACCGCAGTGAGTACTACACCTGCAATAACAGAAGTTGAAAACGCCTCCAGAGTCAGTTTGATAGATATGAATTATGAAATAATCTATCTATCAGACGGTTTTAAACCACTGTCAGTATTTGCAGCATTCAACAGATATACCTACATAGATTATGTTTTACAGTTAGGCGATCATTCACGAGCAGGACAAATAGTGGTAATGATCACTGAGTCAGTGGGCGAATTCACATTCTCCGACAACTACGTGTATTCATCACCCAGTTCATCTACACCAGAGGGGATTCTTATGACAGATTTTGTTTTTAATGTAGAATTAAAAGACAACGATGGCGACAGTGGAATTGAAACACTGTTGTTGTCATATCGAAATCCGCTGTCTTCCGGTCAACCCGGAACGATATCATATTCAATATCGTACGGTGTTTGATCTTTACGGAAACGAAAGATTATTCAAATGGAAGCAGTTCAGAGATAGTTTAGAAGTTAGCAACGATCCTATGGATGACGTTGCTAAACTCTGGAGCCAGGCTCCATTTGTTAATCCTTTCTTAGACCCCCAACAACCAACGTCTTGGCCCGATCCTTGGCATTTGGTTATCGACGGCAAGCTAGATGATCTTGCTATTTGTCTCGGTATGCTGTATACTATTAAATTAACACAGCGGTTTATAGATACCGTTTGTGAGATACATAAGTCTATGCTCCCCAAAGATCACGAACCAAAATTCTTTCTAGTAGCAGATAATGCTGTGTTAAATTACGAACCTAGAATAGCGCATGATCTTAAAGTGCTACAAGAAATCAAAACCGACATCGTGTGGTCCAGTTCGGCATTACCAATAAATATCAAATAAAGTAGAGACATAGATGGAAATAACAGTAATCAAAAGAAATGGTGATCGAGAGCCACTCACCATTGAGAAATGGCAGGCACAGGTGGCAAAAGTATGTAGTGGTATTGCAGACGTCAGCCAAAGCATGATCGAGATCAAAGCACAACCGCATTTCTATGACGGTATCACAACTAGAGAAGTAGATGAAATCACTCTGAGAGCTATTGTTGATCTCATAGATGTTGAAAACAATCCAGATGTGGGCCATGTCAATTATCAATACGTGGCAGGCAAACAGCGAGTATCAATGTTGCGTAAAGATGTCTACGGCAGTTACACTCCTCCTTCGTTATATGAAATAGTTAAGACCAATGTAGCCACCGGTCTGTATACTCCTGACTTACTTGTGTGGTATACCGAAGATGACTGGAACAAGATGAATGACATGTTGGATCATGAAAAGGATGAAACATATTCATACGCCGCTATTGAACAATTAATCGAGAAGTACTTGGTTAAGAACCGTAGTACCAAACAGACATATGAAACTCCCCAGATTAGATATATGGTTGCAGCCGCAACTGTGTTTCATAAAGAGGAACCTAATGCAGCTCGTATGCGTTATATCAAAGAGTATTACAATGCCGCCAGTGATGGTCTTTTTACTCTTGCTACTCCTGTACTCGCTGGCCTTGGTACTCCTACCAAACAGTTTAGTAGCTGTGTTCTTATTCGTAGCGATGACGATCTCGACTCTATTTTTGCCTCTGGGGAAATGATGGCCAAGTATGCCAGCAAACGTGCTGGCATTGGCCTAGAGATTGGGCGACTACGTCCATTGGGCAGTCCCATCAGAGGTGGTGAGATTATGCATACTGGTATGATACCATTCTTAAAGAAATGGTTTGGAGATTTGCGATCATGTTCACAAGGAGGTATTCGCAATGCAAGTGCTACTGTATTCTATCCTATTTGGCATCTTCAGTTTGATGATCTTATTGTACTTAAAAACAACCAAGGAACAGAAGAAACCCGAGTCCGTCATATGGATTATGGGGTTGTGCTTAGTGCCTTCTTCTGGAGACGATTTAGAAACAAAGAAGACATAACATTCTTTGACCCCAATGAAGTGCCAGACTTATACGAAGCATTTTACAACAACATCAAACTGTTTGAAGAGTTGTATGTGAAATATGAAAAGCAATCAGGACTACGTAAAAAAACTATGAGTGCTGAGGAAGTATTCAAGAGCGGCATATTAAAAGAACGCACTGACACAGGTCGTATCTATCTTGTGTTTATTGACAATGTACAAAATCAAGGACCATTTGATCCTGCGTACCACACAATTTATCAAAGCAATCTATGTTGCGAGATCCTACTACCAACTAAGTCATTCAAACGTCTTGATGATGCAGAAGGACGCATTGCGTTATGTACACTGGGATCTATTAACTGGGGAGCATTCCGTAATCCAGAAGACATGCGCAGGGCTTGCCGCATATTACAGCGCAGTCTATGTAACATACTTGATTACCAAGACTTTTTAAGTATTCAAAGTAAATTAAGTAACGATGAAATATCACCGTTGGGTATTGGTGTCACTAATTTGGCCTATTGGCATGCCAAACGTAGCTACCAGTATGGTGAGAAAGATGCACTGCAAGATGTTAAAAGCTGGATGGAACATCAAGCATACTATCTAACAGAAGCCACAGTAGAACTGGCCAAGGAACGTGGCGCATGTACACACAGTGAACACACACGTTATGGACAAGGAGTTTTTCCATGGGAACTACGTGCTGATGGTGCAAATCAATTGGCAGACTTTACTCCTGAATTGGACTGGGAAACACTACGCACTAATATGAAACAATATGGAGTGCGTAATGCCACACTAATGGCCATTGCTCCAGTTGAATCAAGTTCAGTTGTGATTAACAGTACCAATGGTATTGAAATGCCAATGAGTCTTATCAGTGTTAAGGAATCAAAAGCTGGATCATTTATTCAAGTTGTTCCTGAGTATCATAGATTGAAAAACAAGTATCAACTTATGTGGGATCAAAAGGACTGTGATGGCTATTTGAAAACTGCGGCAGTGCTTGCGGCCTATGTGGATCAAAGTATCAGCACTAACACATTCTATAATCCCGCACACTTTGCAGATCGCAAAGTACCAACTACATTGATTGCTAAGAACTTGATGCAAGCACACATATGGGGATTAAAAACATTCTACTACAGTTTGATCAACAAGCAAGGATCCAAGTCAGCCGCTGAGCCTACTCCAGTTGAGGTACACTACAACGGACATCAACTAGAGGAATTAGAAGAAGATTGTGAGGCATGTAAACTATAATGCTAGAAACTATATGTGACATAATGGTAGACGCTTACAAGCGCAATTGGATTACCAGTAGAGATGGAAATGTAAGCATACGACATCACGACCGTGATCATTTTTACATTACACCCAGCGGTGTGCGTAAACAAACTCTACAACCAGATCAGTTTAAGAAGATTGGTATTGAAACAGGATACTATGATCAACCGCCAATTAGGTATTATTCTAGTAAAGAATTGGAATATACTGAGATCAGTAAAAACTTAAAGCCAAGCGGAGAACTGCCACTACACTTTGGACTACAAAAGGAAATGGGCCAGCATACTGGAGAGGTTCGTGTAGTGGTACATGTACACCCTACATACTGTATTGCCGCTATGCATGCCGGTATTGATCTAAGCACTATTAGTGAAGAGTTCCCAGAACTCAATCGCTATACAAAAGTAGCAAAGAATGTAGGGGACGTTCCGCCAATTAGTCAAGAGCTTGCAGATCGTTGTCATGAAAATCTATGGCTCCGTAAAGATGGTACAATTGGTTTTGATATTGTAGGAATTAAAGGACATGGGGTTGTTGCTATTGATACAACACCGTGGCGAGCATACGAACACATAGAAAGATTAGAACATATTTGTAAGATAGTATTAGCATCAGGGAAATATTAAATGAGTTTTTTAGTAGCAAACCTACCACCAGTAAAATGTTTTGTTCGTAGAGAATTCTTATATGACTTTACAAAAGGTCACGGAGAACTTGAACCTTGTTGGTGGATATCGATAAAGTCTCAAAGAAGTCAAGCATTTAGAATTGAATCATATCTCAATCAATATGGTGCGCTATATGACAAACTTCCACTTCATGCCTACTGTTGGAAACCCATAGAAGGTGATCCTTATCCGTTAGACTTCTTGCAGTTATGGAACAGTATGTCTTATGATATCGCTGTGATTAGAAAAGCCATGATTGCTAACATGCGATGTAAAATCAAAATGAAGGATGGATCCTGGTTAGAAGGGGAATATCTTTTTACAGTTGATTCTGCACATCCAGATTTTAATGTTATAGATTGCGGTCATAGTGAAGATGTTGAGGATCACAAATCTTTTAACTTTATTAAATGCGACAACGGACAATTTGCCGCACAGCCAAACAATCGTATTGTTATTTTAGAACCAGCAAGTAATCCTAAAGAAATGAAAATACCAGATTTTAATGTCGCTACCACTAGATGGAATGTTGAAATGGACCCAAAGTGGGACTTTGGGTTGCCAGAAAACAAATGGCGTATGAACGAATAACAGGAAAATATTAAATGAGTAAACAACAATATAATTTAAACACAAAGACAGACTATCTTAATCGTAAGATGTTTCTTGACCCAGCTGGTCCAGTAACTATACAACGTTTTGAAGAAGTTAAGTACAAGAAGATTGCAGACTTTGAACAAACTGCACGTGGCTTCTTTTGGCAACCAGAAGAGATTAGTCTAAGCAAGGATGCTAACGACTTTAAAGATGCCAGTGATGCAGTTAAGCATATCTTTACCAGTAACCTATTACGCCAAACAGCACTGGACAGTTTACAAGGTCGTGGCCCTAGTCAAATCTTTATGCCAGTGATCAGTTTGCCAGAACTAGAAGCATTGGTCTACAATTGGACATTCTTTGAAACTAACATTCATTCAAAGAGCTACAGCCATATTATTCGCAACATCTACAATGTGCCCAAGGATGTGTTCAACACTATCCACGACACTAAAGAAATTGTGGATATGGCATCAAGTGTAGGCGACTACTATGAAGCATTACATAGAATTAACTGCATGAAAGAAATGGACGGATCAGTTAATGAAAAAGCTCATATCCGTGCAATCTGGATGGCACTACATGCAAGTTACGCTCTAGAAGCATTCCGCTTTATGGTTAGCTTTGCCACTAGTTTAGCTATGGTAGAGAACAAGATCTTTATTGGTAACGGTAACATTATTCAGTTGATATTACAAGATGAATTATTACACAAAGGATGGACAGCCTATTTGATTAATCAAGTAGTCAAAGAAGATCCGCGTTTTGCTGAAGCCAAACAAGAATGTGAACAAGAAGTGTATCAACTGTACATGGATGTTATACGTGAAGAAAAAGCCTGGGCTGACTATTTGTTCAACAAAGGTCCAGTGATTGGACTTAATGCCAACATTCTAAAAGACTTTGTGGACTACACAGCAGTTGGCGCACTTAAAGACATTGGTCTAAAGTATAACAATACTGCACCAAAGACAACACCAATTCCTTGGTTCAATAAACATACTGATACAAGTAAAAAACAAACTGCCTTACAAGAAAACGAATCAACTAATTATGTAATTGGTGCAATGAGTGAGTCACTTGATTACGAAGCACTACCAAATTTTTAAGGAAATATTATGAAAGCAACTATATGGTCTAAGTATCATTGCCCTTATTGCGATCAAGCAAAGGCGTTATTGAAAAATAAAGGAATCCCATTTGAAGAAAAGAAAATTGGTGATGGGTATAGCAAAGAGGAACTGTTAGAAGCAGTGCCTAATGCAAGAACAGTGCCACAAATCTTTTTAGATGATAAATTAATAGGTGGGTTCCAAGAGCTCAACGAACATTTAAAAAAGGTACAATATGTTAATTAATAAAGGTGTCTCATCAGGGGACATAGTAACAATCAAACTAACTTCAGGCGAGGAATTAGTGGCCAAGTTAATTGAAGAAAACCCAATGCAGATAAAGATTGCTAGACCATTAGTTTTAACAATGGGACAGCAAGGAATTGGTATGGTTCCGTACTTGTTTACCGTGGATCCTGATAAGGATATCAAAATGAGCAAATCCACTATCACAGTGTTAGAAACCACTGAAGATTCTGCGGCCAAGCAATATATCAAAGCAACCACAGGGATCGTGACATAATAGTGTAATAAATACACTATGACCTATAAACTAAGGGCAGGCGCCCCATTTGATTTAGACAACTATTTTAACCGACCTGCTATAGACGCGGGTCCTTTTGTTAATCCGTACCCAGATGCGGCTGTGAGTAAAATAGATGGTGGGTTTTTTAATAGGCCCGCCACATTCACTATTGATGGTGGCAAAATACCCTTAGCGGGCACAGCAACATACGATCCAACAAAAACTTATACATCAGCAGATGTGTTGCCTGCTACAGCTATTGGCGGTCCTGAGTATTGGATATTAAATTATAACCCTAGAGTTTATAGAGATGGATACATTTTAAATTTTGATCCATTAGTCACTGTTGATGGAAGCATACCCCCACCATGAGCGATACTGGAAGCATTTTATTAAGAAGAGGGCCTACAACAGATAGGCTAGCGTTTGTTCCTTTGGATGGCGAGATCATTTATGATAGTGATCTTAAAAAGGTATATGTAGGTGACGGTGAAATCTACGGTGGCAATGCTGTTACGTTTGGCGGCACCACTAGTAATGTATATTATGTAACATCTGAAGGCAAAGACAATGATGTAAGTCATGACGGAACCAGTATAGATAGAGCGTTCGCATCAGTTAAAAAAGCCTGTGAAGTAGCAGGCGCTGGTGTACAATATGCAAATGCCACATACCTAATAACACAAAATAAAAGCTGGTTGGTTACAGAAATGTATCAATGGATGCTTTATCAAAAAGCAAATAGCACTAATGGATTTACTCCAAATTCAGTATTTGATCAAACAGCAACATTAAGAGATGCAAACTATATTGTTGATGCTGTCATATATGATTTATCACGCAATGGTAATTTTAGAACAGTTGCTTCTACGTTAACATACTTTAAACAAGATGCCGTTAATACTTTTTATAATACTGACACTGCGGCAGCAATGCCGTACATTATATCATCGTTAACGTATTTAAGAAGCCTAATACTAACAGTTATTACCAATACTGCACCAGCACAAAACTATCAAAGTTTAAACAATGTTGGTAGTCCCATAACACAATTAATTGATTTAACTAAGACTGCTGAGACTGGTGCTAATGCTTACATCACAAATTTATTCAATATATTATTACCCGCTCTAACAGCACAGTCAACAGCATCAATACCAACAGCAACTACTGGAGTCAATGCCACAATCTATGTAAAAACTGGAACATATTCTGAACAGCTACCAATTATAGTTCCTGAGAATACGGCCATTTTGGGTGACAGTATTCGCAACACATTTATACAACCTAAAACTGGTCTAAGTGATGATGGCGTGACTGCAAACAATCTTAGTAAGATGTTTTTAGTAAGTGATGGTGCAATATTAAAAAATATAACAGTAAAAGGCATGACTGGGTTTACACCAAATCCAGCGAGTCCAACAAATATTAACACAGCAACTATTGGAGGCATATTTGTAGCGTTCAATCCAGCAAGTCCTATTATTAATAAAAGTCCATACATTATTGAATGTAGTAGTTTTAGTTCAGGCGGCATTGGCGTAGTAGTTGACGGCACAGTACATAGATCTGGAAACAAGAGCATGGTGTTCCACGGCTATACCAATATCAATGATGATGGAATAGGTTTTTGGATCAAAGATGCAGGGCGAGCAGAAATTGTAAGTTGTTTCACATATTATTGTTACATAGGTTATGTTGCCAGCGGCGGCGGCATCATACGAAGTCTAAACGGCAATAACAGTTATGGCACATACGGTGCCATTAGTTACGGCAACGATTCAACTGAAACAACAGTGGGCGGTTCTCTCTACGGTACTCAGTTACTTTACGATACTGATTTCTCAGTGGGCACTATTGCTGTTGGTAATACCATTACTGGTGCAACTAGTGGTGCAACTGGTACAGTACTAAGTGTTGTTGCAGTTTATAGTAAAATACACTACAAGGCAATAAGTGGCACATTTACAGCGGGTGAAACAATTAGTAATGGTGCTGGAGCAAGTACAAAAATCAAAGCGGGTAGTGTAACAGGACAGTTTGGATTTACCTTGTATGTTAACAATTTAACACCAGTTCCTAAAGCTGGTGGATCAATTGAATTTGTCACAGGTGATACTGGTACATATGTTATTCAAAGTGTAAGCGGATATGATCCAGCTACTGGCCAAGCTATTATTGTTCTAGCCAATGAAAAACCCACAGCAAGCAACGATGGCGTATCCATACGTATACGTTATAGATATAGCAGTTGTCGAATAACTGGACACGACTTTTTAAGTATTGGCACTGGCGGTACGGCAACTACTAACTATCCTTTCATTCCAATCACACCCCCAAGTCAAGGCAACGAAATTATTGAAGAAGCTACTGGTCGTGTTTACTATATTAGCACAGACCAAGATGGCAATTTTAGAGTAGGTAACTATTTTAGAATTAATCAAAGTACTGGGGTCGCCACACTTAACACAAGTGCATTTGATCTAAGCGGATTAAACACACTTAACGTTGCGGCATTGGGTGGTATTGTTGGTGAAACAATTAACGAATTCAGTAGCGATCCTTTATTGAGTGGTGACAGTAATTTGGCAGTGCCTACAGAATTTGCTGTGAGAAATTACTTTACACAAATATCAACTAATGTAGTACCAGCAACCACTAACACATACAATTTGGGTAGTACAACTAAAAACTGGAATAACTTATATGTTACCACCATAAATGGAACTACTTTAAATGTTACATCACTAAATCTTGGCAGTAGTCTAATATTTGAAGGTGCAACAGCTGATGCATTTGAAACAACTCTACACGTAACTGACCCTACAGCAGATCGCACATTA